>Ga0208692_1000040_pt1 | contig 144971 bp, 154 predicted proteins | sample June2015DPH_20_1_3_FD_184721 | JGI IMG/M metagenome (GOLD analysis project Ga0208692, IMG submission 184721) | Peatland microbial communities from SPRUCE experiment site at the Marcell Experimental Forest, Minnesota, USA - June2015DPH_20_100... | ecosystem: Environmental > Terrestrial > Soil >... | reverse complement strand
GCTTCCCTTGCCGGCTGTCCATACTCTTCCTTGCCAATCCCAAAGTTTTCTGGGATGGTCGCCCATGCCTTCCCACCATGGAGTTCCGTCCATCGCCAAAGCGACATTCGTGAAAATTGTGTTTTTCATCACTGTTTCCATTATTCGGGGGTTCGTCCTGATGTTGGTGTTGGGCGCCACCGCGAAGAATCCACTCTCGGGGTTGATTGCTCTGAACCTGCCTTCGGAATCTAGGTGCATCCAAGCTATGTCGTCGCTGACCGCCCAGACCTTCCAGTCCTTCATGTATTCTGGTGGCTTGAGCATAGCGAGGTTAGTTTTGCCGCTGGTGCTGGGAAACGCCCCGGTCACATAAGTCACTGTGCCGTCTGGGTCTTCTATTCCTATGATTAGCATGTGTTCCGCCAGCCAACCTTGGTCTCTCGCCATCACGCTCGCGATCCTAAGGGAGTGGCATTTCTTGCTGAGGAGGGCGTTTCCTCCATAATTCGAGTTCAAACTCATTATGAGTTTCTTATCCGGGAAATGACAAATGTACCTTTTATTGGGATCCAACTGGCCGGTTGAATGTATGCCCTTCATAAATTCGCCGTCCTTGATGTGCTCTAACGCAACTTTGCCGACTTTCGTCATAATTTCCATATTCGCAGCGACGTAGCAACTATCGGTGAGTTCGATTCCGACTTGAGAATAAGGCGAACCTACGGGTCCCAGCAGGTATGGGATAACATACATTGTTCGCCCTATCATGCATCCGTCAAGAAGCTTCAGTAACTTTGCTTCTCCTTCATCAGAAGACATCCAATTATTTGTGGGGCCCACGTCCTCTCTGTTCTTTGTGCAGATGAAGGTCGCTTCTTCGGTTCTGGCCACGTCGTTCGGGTTGCTTCTATGCAGATAGCAGTTGGGGTATTTTTCTTGGTTGAGCTTAATCAGTGTCCCATCTGCGGTCATCAGTTTGATAAGCGATTGAAATTCTTCATCAGACCCATCACACCAGGCTATGCCATCCGGTTTAGTTGTTTTAGCAACAGCAGCTACCCATTCCAGTAAAGGCCGCTCAATTCCATAGTTCTCGGGCCCGTGGATCATGACGATTCTCCCAAGTTCAATCGTATTTTCTCAAAGAGCTAACGTGAGTGACGGTGTTGCTCACTCATGGCAAGACCTAACGAACGTTGAAGTAAAAGGGTGTTTATGAGCTGAAATTATTCACCGTTGAATTGGCACTTCACAGGCTATTGGAAATCAAAGTCCTTTCCTGGGGTAGGCGAACGTTGAGCATTTCAGCAGGTTGTCGATGATGTCTCCAGACTTGACCCGAAGATGGGCCAACTCGTCAAGAAGCACTGAATGATTGGAATCATGAAAATGTCGACTTTACCCAGCTTATTTGCGAATCTCGCTGTTTGCTTCTTCCAGTATTGTGTATGCTCGTGGTCCGTCGGATTCATTGAGTACCAGAATAATGTCATCATAACCTAGGAATGCGTCTACGATGTTTATTCCGTTGCGGTAAAGCAGGTCAGTTATGTACGCTGCGATTCCAGGTGACCGCTCAGCTTCCTCGGATAGATGTATTGTAATCTTCGCCGCGTTGAGTCGAGGTTTTAGGGGGTATCGACTCTTCAATGCCGCTTTCAATTTTCCATAATCATTTGCGTCGGCTATGATCTTGATGGAGCTTACAAGCGGAAAGATGTGAGGACGTTCATTCAGCTCAGAAGACAGTTCAACTAGCCCCTTCAATTCGTTAATGAAAGCTTCTCTCTTGGGGGTGATAGTTACGTCGACCACTCCGCTGCTCAACGTCATCTTTGAATTTCTAAGTACTGACATTGTGGGTGGTAGCCCAAGCTTCGACTGCGCATCCGAAAACCTCTTGATGATCACAACTATAGTGTTAACGTTCACGTCTCTTTGGGTAACCCGATCCACGGTAGGCTTGATTTTTGCTGCTAGGGCATGATAGTTGATCAGTCCCATTCGAATGTGTTGGTGGACAGCATGGTTTCGCGTTAAGAGATCCACCACGACCTCAGAGATCGTAGGTCTTGTACCCTTCATGACTCATGCCCACATCGGAGAAGTCCCAGCGCGTCGGTGAAACGAAGCCTCACTAACGGCTCCGCGACGTATTCTTCTTGAATCGGCAGCTGAGTTCCGCGTTCGTCTACAGCTCGCATTTTCTTTCTCCTTTTCGGCCCATTATAGTTCGATGTTACAAATATATCTTTTGGTAACAAAGCTTATATGTATGATACAGGTATAGCTAACAGTAACAATACTTGGAGTTAGTAGGTGAATATAATGCAAGCAAACAAAATGTTCCCAACTTACGTGTTCGCAAAGGTCGAGCGCGACAATGTGCACCATGTGATTGAGGAATTACGAAAGTTCAACGAAATAGAGTTCTCTGCACAAGTGACCGGTCGATACGATATAGTCATGCGATTGAAGACTAACAATCCAGAACAAATCTACAACCTAGTCAACAAGATACGCACTATTCATGGCGTGAACGCTACCAATACTTTCACATCAAATGATGGATTCACCAACGGCCAGAAACTTGAAGGCCAAGGAGTATGGGGATTCAGCCTCCTGTCAATCAACAGACCACTACCAGAAGTCTTACAGAAGTTGAAGAAGCTGCCAGCCCTATACGACGCATGTAGTGTTCCAGGTCAGTTCGACATCATCATGAGTTACAAGACTGCGAACTATGAGGATCTCATGAGGACGAGCGTCGAGCAGATCGCCCAAACTGAGGGTATCTGGAGAAGCGAGACTCTATTCGCATACCAGCCTTACATTAAGGCATAAATCTCTAGTAACCTGGGAGGATCCGCTCCCAGTATACCTGTTTTTTCTACACTTACTTTCCGAAGATAACTGATGACACTCACTATTATTATCACAATGGCTTCAATTAGGTTCTATCAACTGAGCGCTTCATCGGACTTTCTCATGTGATTTATGCGCTTTTTGGATGCTTCGTTTTGCAGTTTGGATAATTTGTCAATTTCGTCGAGCAGAACCTTGAGTTCCAGATTGTAAAGGCCGCATCTCGGGCAGCTCTCGTTGCCCTTCAGTCTTTCCCTTTGCTCAATTAGTCTGCTTACGATCCCATCATGAACTTCCAATGTGTGGTCAGCATACTTGCGCGGAATAGGTATTTCGGGCTTATGTTCTGGATTAGGATCAACCGCATGTCTTGTGTGTAGATGCTGGGAGCGTCTGGTGCGGGGGGGGAGTGGGATTCGAACGGATGCAAGAGCCAACTCGACTTCGCCTAGTGGCAGAAGACCACAAGAAAAGGCCATTAATGATAGAGCACTCGTGAATAAGATAGAAGAATGCGGCGGAGGCGATACATTTGAGTGAAGAGTCCGACGAAGAAGAGGAAAAGCAGCGTGAGGAAACGCAGGAAGAAGATCAGCGAGAGCAGGAAGATGAGGATGAGAGTGAACGGGAAGGCGCTGATGAGAGTGCCGAAGAGGAGAGGGATGAGGATCGATTGGAGCAGGATGAAGAAGAGCGTGAACGGGAAGGGACACAGTTGAAGACCAAGAAAACCAAGAGAAACTCCCAATGAAACCATGATGATTCAGCAGCAGATTGGGCACATCATGGTCGGCGCGCGACCACGTATGCCATGATTCACTTCGCGATAAGACGTCCAATTATCGTAAGCATGATGCCCAGCACGTACCCCAACGTCGATGAGACATATCCTTTGAAATATTCATTGATTCGTATTCCTTGGTGCCAAGCGAGGCTCATGGGGATCATGAAACCGAACAGACCTAATCCGGCACCGGGTAAGTGCGGCTATGAATATCAGCACCCTTGGGAAGTAACGGCCAGGGCTCCAGACTCACGTTTGCATGACGGCCAAATCCACAAAGGATGCAGTAGACAGTTCCTCGAAAGGCCCTCTACCATCCCTCATACCAATCTGCGCAAAACTCTCAGGCATCTCGTCAAATAAGATATCAAATGCGTATCTTGAACCGTCAATCAAGCTGTGGCCGTAGCAGTGATCCCAGTTTGATAGTTTCCGCATGTGGGTTTAGTGTTCGATCCAACACTACTATTCGGTTCCGGTCGTAGCGACCCTTCGCAAGTCTCCGAAGAATAATTGACTCAGCCTTGCCACGACCAATATAGGTCCCGGCAGAGTAATGCAGACTAAATCCGATAAGGACTATGAGCGCATAATGGTAAGAAGTAGGTGCCCCTGCCGAGAGAACTTTGTAGAAGATTCCTAACAGACTAACCACTATGTTGAGACCGATAATCGATCCAAATACAGCGGTTAGAAGAGTTGAGTGAAATGGTCCTGAATTTATGCCAATAATCTTGAACCGCCTGAAATATGGAAGGGCAATCGAAGGGACCAAGCCCGAGATCACAGTGATCGCGACCAACGCCGGTGTAAGCCGGAGGGAAAATAGAACACCGATCGCACGCTGAGGAGTAGCCAAGAAGTTCAATGAATGCAGTACCAACCGCAGCGTACTGGGCCTTGTACCTGCGGTCGTTGACGGTGTCCTTGACGGGTCAGCGCTATAGATGTCCCATCCTAGGGCAATGGACGTGAAGAACAATACTAGGGGAAGGTAGACTAAGTGAGATTTCGCTATGAGAGCCTTCCCGAGGTGCAAGAGTTTTTCTTCCTTAGGTCTGATCACTTGCTTCGTCTTAGTGAGCCGCCCAATCAATCCGGCTATGTTTAACGAGCATATGCCTCCGAGGAGTACGATTGACCCATAGCCCAGGCCTATGACCAGAAGCCCTGCTACTGACGTCAAGAGTGCAATTTCAAGTGGATCAAGACGAACATGTGTGAGTTGGGGGATTGAAAACGTTGAAACCGCAGCGACAGAATACGCAACGAATCCTAGGATCAGCGGTGCGGCCGAATCGATAACCGCCGTATGTTCTCTAAGTTTTCCCTTGATCTTAGTTTGTTTAACCATTCTCTGAGTCGTCCTGTTCTCGCGGTAGACTGGCTTCTGTAGTGTTCAAGCCCTTTTCTATTATGAGCGTTACGGCTAGGCATCCGACCAGCATGACTAGTTCGAGTGCGGCTGCGAATTCAGGAATGGGTGTCGGAGTAGCCGTTCCGTAAATTATGGTAAGTCTTAAATTATCTTCTCTTTTTTGGACTGCGGTAATTGTATGTGTGGTATTGGTGGCGCGCGCACACACACGGGAAAACCACCTAGTTCAAGTGACGATCCTCACACGGCAAGTAGTAAGTAGAAAGTCCCAAGAGAAAGCAGAATGATTCAGCAGCAGATTCGGCAGATGCTGGTTTGCGCCCTACCATGTAACCGGCAGCAGTAACCTTGCAATGAAGTACAAACTAAGCAAGTATTTCTTCCGTATCAAAGAAGCTGAGTGTGTAGGGCGAGTTTCGATTAACGGCATTTCTTCTTCAAACCTAACCTTTGCGGAAAGCTTACATGTATTTACTTACACATATGACTCATGCAACATACACGGCACTATGAATTTGCCCTTGCTGGGGCGGTTATGGTACTCGTTGGGTGTCTTCTGCTCTTCGTTTTGCTTGGGGTCATTGGGATTTTCAGCGTTCTGCCGGGCTTGCTGGTTGGGGTTGGAATAATATTCCTTGCGCTCGGGTTCGTTAGGCTTAGTCATCATGATACTGTTGGGAGAATGTATGTAACGTACGGTGTCGTGGCGCTCGGTATCGGTGCGATTTGGTTTGGCTGGGCGATCCAATTGATCGTCGCCCAGTATGCGTTGGCTCTATTACTGATTCTGTTCGGCGGTATCTTTCTCTTGTACTCTACTGCGACTAACATTCCATTCCTAGGCCGGAGACAAACGACAACAACACAGACGACAACCACAACAACACAAAAACAGCAAAGGGTCTGCAGCAATTGTGGAGCCAACCTGGGACCAAAGGATGGGTTCTGTGAAAGGTGCGGTGCGACCACTGGAATTTCAGGGGTTGGCGGAAGTTGACCACGAATGCTTGCACGGCCACATTAAGGGCCCCCTAAGCCCCATAAGCAATCACTCCACTATTTGGAAAGACTCGAATCCTTCTTATTCTCTTCTGAGCGTTTCCTTCCAGCCTCTATTCGATTCGCAACTTATGCATGCGGATGAACAGGAGTCTACTGTCGTGGACAACTCTTGAGACTATGCAAGTCTTGCATCAAGAAAAGAGAGAAGATAGGAACAGGGTTTTGCCTGTTTAGTCTAGGCTGTAACCGTTAGTTTGTTCTCGACCTCAGATACGCCGGGAGCACAATAGGCAGCGTATTCGGCTTCATCATAATCTGCCCAAGAGCCAACGTTGCCATGTAGAATTACCTTGCTACCTGAAATTTCAACCTGAATCTTGTCGGCATCTCGAAGCAACCTGGCATTGCGCTTAAGTGCGTCTTCGATTCCGTTCTTCACCTCGAACGCTTTCACCGTCGGCACCGGCGGTTTAATAGTGATCCTGTTGGTGACTCCCGAAATCCCCCACAAGTGACGTACGCTATCCTCCGCATACTCTTTTTGGTGATAGTGATTCACATCGCCACTCAGAGTGATCCAACCGTTCTGCACCAACACCTTGACGCGGTCACGCGGAACCCAAACATTCCAGTCGATAGTGTTTTTCGCCGACCGGGCAATATCTTCGTCAGTGCGCTTGTAAGCGTCAGGGAGCCTGACCTTGATCTCTTCAGTTAATCCCTTTACGCCTGAAATCCGCCTGACAGCGCGCTCGGCAGCCCACTTCATACTGTAGGTGTCAACATAGCCGTTCAACGTAACCACTCCATCCTTGACAGCAACACCAATCTCCGCCGCATGAATCGTCGGCTCCCACTTGAGCTCAGTCATAACATCTCGTTGCAATTCTGAATCCTTCTTCACAACAATTCACCTCCCCCATCGTGATTCTAACTTCTACTTCTGCTCGGAAGTTCATTGCGCTCTTCCTCTTAACACCACTCTATAGTGCTGGTTAAAACACATTTCTTGGCTCAACAGCTTGAATAATAGAGTTCCCGCATGAAGCAATTAATCTCTGGAAAAATCATTAGTGCTGCTCCTGGTGCGACGATTCCTTCGGGGCAGACACGCTGTCTTGCTTTCTGCGATCCATGCTTCCGTTCGATGCGTTCGTAGAATTCTCGCATGCGAGGGTCGTGTTGTCTTGCGGAAGAGCGTGAACAGAAAGGGACACGGCTGAAGGGGTAACCGCTAGTGAAGGTCAAGAAACCCAAGAGAACGTCCCTATGAAAGCAGAATGATTCAGGAGCAGGTTGGGCTGATGGTAGTTGGCGCGCTACTATGTGCGCTATGATTTACTTTGCGATGAGGCGCCCAATTATCGTAAGCATGATGCCCAGCACGTACCCCAACGTCGATGAGACATATCCTTTGAAATATTCATTGATTGGTATTCCTTGGTGCCAAGCGAGGCTCATGGGGATCATGAAACCGAACAGACCTAATCCGGCACCGAGCATTACCAATGGCTTTCCTATTCTTGGAACGTGCAAAATCAAGAGGCCACTTATTATGACAGAGATTCCACCAAGGGCGGCTATGAATATCAGCACCTTGAAGATCGTGGCGAGGATCGGGGACGCGTCAACTGTTGGTTGAATGTACTTCAGGATTTCCTCTAGCAAAGGCTTCATGCCGGTGGTTCCTGCGACCACAAGAAGAGCACCGCCCACAATGCACAGGATACCGGCTGTTTTGTTCCTGGGAGTCACAACCTCCACTTCCCCTTAGTGTGTTTGGTCCATATCGTTTTGATGGGATACCTTTGATTCCTATGCTGCTCTTGAGCTAACAACCTGTGTTTTCGACGCTTGCAATTGAATACGAGAAAAGACGACGACCACCATCTGTGTTTCTCGAAATCGTCAGACTTTCACAACAACACAAGAGTACAATTGATAGAAACTCTCCAACACTTTAGTATCTAATTAGTTGTACACGGCGAATACCGGGGACGGGTTTGAAGACAAGAGTAACTCTCAGAAGGCGATTGAATGCCTTTGACACTACAAACCTTGTGGTTGGCGCAACTATAGGTGCCGACATCTATGTGGCCGCGGCTCTCTGTGCGAAACTTCTAGGGCCCACATCTATTCTAATTTGGTTAATTGGCGGTGTGATGGCGACTGTTGTAGCGCTGTCGTTCGGATATTGTGCCGCTATCTTCCCGAGAGTTGGAGGACCATATGTGTACGCGAAAGAAGCGGCTGGACAGTTTAGCGGGTTTATGGTGGGGTGGGCTCTCGTGCTCGCTGAATGGTTCTCTCTAGCCGTCTTCCCTGTAGCTTTTCTTCAGTACTTCCTTGCGTTCGTTCCGAACCTAGACTCAGTAACCCAAATCCTACTCAAAGGCGCGTTCATGCTGATCATTTTCGTAACTAATGTGATTGGCGTGAGGGAGGCGAGTAAGTTCAATGATTTCTTGACCATTGCTAAAGTGACACCTCTGCTTCTACTCATGTGTTTGGGAGGTGTATTTCTCGCATTACAACCGCAGATGATATCCTCGCGTTTCCAAGCTTTTCCTGACGGTAATTTACAAAATGTTGGCCAAGTGTTGGTGATAGTCTTCTGGGCGTATGCAGGTTTTGAGTTGTCCACTCTTCCGGCGAATGAGATTCAAGATGCAAAGAAGACAATTCCGCGGGCACTGACGATTGGGATGCTCATTGCTGCTTTGATCTACATGGCTACTAACTTTGTAGTAATTGGTGTCGTAGATCAACATACTTTAGCTTTATCACAAGCACCATTGGTTGTTGCAGCTGCGAATATCCTCAGTTTCTCGCCTGTTTTGGCATGGATTGGGAGTCTTGTAGTAGGTGTTGGCGCGCTGATTTCGATTATGGGCGCTGATGAGTCAGGGACGATGGGGACGTCACGATTGACTTTCGCCATGTCAATTGACGGGTATCTTCCTCAAGCCTTCAGCAGATTGCAGAAATCATACCACACGCCTTACATTGGGTTAGCTGTACTATGTTCAACAGCCTTCATCGCGAGCCTTGTCAACTCGCTATCTGCATTGGTGAACAGCTCTGTCTTCCTTTTGTCACTCGCATATCTCGCAACCGGCATCTCGGCTCTCATTCTGGAGAGAAGACATCTAAGATCCTCACCTAAGGGGTTGTGGACTATACTCGTTCCAGCGCTGACCGTTATTTTCTCAATTGTAATGATGACACAAGTATCCAGACAGCAGACCTTGATCTCACTGGCACTCATTGCTGTCGGCGTTCCAGTGTATACATTCTTCGCTCCGAAGAAAGAGTTGTATGAAATGAGGGAAGCTTACTTATCGGAGGAAGCAATCCTCGAAAGAGCCTACCACCAAGAAGAGACATTCATGGCATACGTGTTGCGACACATCAAGTTGCTCATCTACAGAATCAGAGGAATCGAAACGGCTTGGACCATTCAAGAAGAACCTGAAAGCTGACAACACCCATATCCTCCTCTTCCTATTGAGATGGGTGCAATACAGTGCAATACCTTCGTGAATACTTGTGAGGTCAAGTAATCAAATGGTAAAGTGGCATCCAATCAGCAACTCGGAGAATTCAATGTGAACATCTTATAGCAGGGTAAGCACCGATTTGGGTAATTGCTTTCTTGGGAGCCTGTGACCCAAGGCGTAGAAGGTGAGTGGACCATCATCCATTACTCTTCATCTTAGCCTTCTTGAATTCTCCGTATTCTTGAAATGAATCAAACCCTGCATCCAAAAGCTCTTGTAGATTCTGTAGAGCCTCTTCATTAAGCGTAGTCTTCATGATTTCCAACGTTTTCTGCATTACCTGTCTTGCCTCTTCCTCATTCATCTAATGATTCACCCAATCTTCCTGCATCTATCTTGAGATTCTTTACAGCTATGACCAACGGTACTTAGTGAATAAGTCTATTCTTGTCGGAAATTAGGGTGGGTCATTACTTTGTGTATGCGCACCATTGATGCACACGCTGGCTGACGACTACTCGCGGCGGGTCAAATTACGACTGCCGCAACAACGATGATACGGGAAATCGAAAAGATTAGGCAGATATTTGCAATTAAATGAGAGAAAAGAGGATGAGCACAATCCGTGCTCAGTCTAGTCGGTTTAGTTTCGACGCTCGGATCAGCGGTAGTACGGATACGAACCGTAGCCGTACCAAGGGGAGTTATAGTTCCCTCCATAGTATGGATAACCATACGAACCGTAGCCGTAACCGTACGAGGGAGCGAATAGATAGTCCGATATGTGACCGTAATAATTGCCTCCAATAACTACATATGACATTTCTTACTTCACCTCCCCTTCTTACGTCCCAGGAATTTCAAGTTTCGACCAATCCTTGGCTAGCCAGTCATTGACAGCTTCCTCTATCGCGCCGCTGAGGTCTCCTTTCTTGCCTCCAAGTCTCTTCACAATTGCAAGTCGCAGTCGGCGCTCAACGCCATCCGAGAGCACTACGTAGATTCTTCCCAAAGATTATCTGGCCGCACTGTATATGCGCAAAGCACGATATAAACTTATATATTTATCCATGTAGCTATATAACTGCGATTAATTTCAGTAGGTCTTGGGAGGAAATTTAGAATGCGTGTACACATCGGGCCTTTTGGGATCATGCTCATTGTTCTCATTCTTTGTTTGATTCTTCGGTAGAACTGAAGCTTCTTCGCGGTTACGGGCGATTCCCAAAACTACTCAGAGATACTGCGGTTCCAGAAATACGTGAAGAAGGGATTTGCGCCTACAAGTAAATAGAATGACTTAGGGCATGCCAGAATCATTAGGGGACCCATGAGTTCCCTGAGAAGCACGGGATCTGCCTGGCCTCTTTTCATGCAGCTGCTCGCGTACCCATTTGGTAATGTCGGCTTCTGTAGCATGTTTCTCCAACCATTCTTTGATAGCCACCTCGATAGCACTGCTTAGGTCGCCCTTCTTTCCGCCGAGAATTGTGACAACGGCCAGTCGGAGTCTGCGTTCCGTTTCATCAGAAAGAACTATGTACATCTTACCCAAAGTCTACACCCCTGAACGAAGGCCACGTTCAGCATTAACGATATAAATATATAAGTTTATAAACACGATTCAACTATGGTAAATCTTGACTTGATTGATATGCGCAAGGTCTATTCTATGATAGCGCCTTTACTTGGCGTAAGTCTGTTTCGAATCCTTAACGAAATAGGTGTAAATCAGAGTGCAAGTTCCATGGTTAGTTCCGCGTACGCGTGGCTGCTGACCCTGAACCCAATCGTTCTGATAATCCTAGGCGTAATCGTATTCATTGCGGGCAAGCTAGCGAAATGGATCGGCGTCATAATGATTATCGTCGGAATAATCTTCCTAGCCCTGCCGTACCTATTGCACCTCATTTAGAATCTAAAAGTGGATTCTTGATGGCTAAAGCTTCCTTGGGGAAGCTTGCGTACCTTCTCGCATTAATCGGCGGAGTAATCCTTGTAATCCAAGGGCTCCTAAGTTTTGTGGGAATGGCTTTCATGATGTTCATGCCCTCGGTGCTTGGGTCTGTGGGTGGAGCCTTTTGGGGAATCATTGAAATCATCCTCGGAATCGTTGCCATCTACGGCTCTAAACGTGCTACCGACCTCACTTGGGATATTATTCTCATAGTCGTAGGCGTAATCGGAGGCGGCCTTGGTGGCATACTCATACTCATCGGCGGCATAGTCGGCTTAGCATCAAAGTACGTCTAAAATGATATCACGTGAGGTGAATCATTAATGGATCTATTAGTGGCCATAATAGTGGTTATCGTGATCCTCTGGCTACTGGGGTTCATTGCTGGTATCGGCGGAGGTCTAATCCACATATTGCTCATTATCGCAGTCATAGTGATAATAGTTAGACTACTTCAAGGACGTCGTATATTGTAATAGAAGCCCTTGCTATGAGTTATTCGAATAATTACTGCGACCAGTGCGGCGCCAACCTGGAACCCCAGTTCCAGTTCCATGAGAACCAGCCCATGCTATTCTACTGCCTTCAGTGCAAAGCCCCTAGAACCGTCGTGCCCACAGAACATAAGCAGCGAACCGACTACGCATTGGCTGATTGTCCCATATGCGGTTCAAAAATGAGCACGTACGAAGCGAACCCTTCAGGATAGAAAAGACCTGAAAAAGAGATTCAAGGGGTGATTCCAAAATGGCGAAGAAAAGTAGAGGAGGAAGAATGACTGCGGCTAAGAGGCGTGCCGCTAAGTCAACTGGTGGACGCGGTCCCGTGAGAAAACGTCGAGCAGGTCGAAACATCATGAGGACTTAAGAGTAAAGGAGCAGGTGAACCTGCTAGACCTCCTCAGCCAGGTAAAGTACGTTTAGCTCACAAGGAGCTAATCTTCCTCATCGCGGATAGAAGTTGTCTTCAGAATAGTATCGATGCAAGAAGGAGAAGGAATGCTAAACCTACGGCGAGGCCAGTGAAGAATCCTGCCACATGGCGAAACGGGTGGCCAAAGAGAACACCAGTCAACGTCGTGCGCACACCGCTCAAGTAATCCGCCAGTGGAACCAGCATACTCAGAAAAACAATCCACCAAGCATATCGACCAAGCATTCCTACAACCTCCGGACTGAACGAAACATTGGCCCCACCAATGCCGATTAGCCCGATTGCAACACCAAACACGAGACCGAATACCACTGCCATGGAGATCTTCAACACAAACAGACCCTGACCATCCTCTCCCTCCCTTCTCACTATTAATTGTAATACTGCGGCGGCTACAAACGCAATGATTGCAGTAGTAGAGTAAGGTAACGGTACCTCTTCGTCACCTACACCTTCCTGTCCGACGTTTATTCTGAAAGATTCAACGGCCTGATTCATCGACTTGTGTAGAAACCCTTATTGGAGCAAGCCTCTTGTTTTACCAGCCGAAAGATTTTGTCAGCTCAAGTGAAACAAGACATTAAGATTAAACCGAGTCTTGTGCCGTTCGTTTGGAAGGGGTTTTTGGTAGTGTTGTTGGGTCTCGTGGTTTTGGGTGTGAGCTTTCTTTTCAAGTCTTCACTTTCATCTGCCGGTTCTCTCCTCGGGTATGTGGCGTTGGGACTGATTGGCTTAGGTGTCTTGGGTATGTTGATTGGCCTTGTTCTTAGGAACGCGTTTACGTATTTGATTACTGATTCTGATGTTGTTGTGAAGAGGCAGTTGTTGCGTCGTAGTGTTCGGCGCATTCCCTTCGCGTCTATTAGTGATGTGCAGGTTTCGCAGAGTATTGTGGGTAGATTGGCGAAGTATGGGGACGTTGTTCCCGTGACAAAGAGTGGCTACGGCTTAGTTCGCGGGACGGAGCCAGGTGAAAAGATAGTCGCAGAAATGACCGGCGTCCCGAACCCGGACAAGGTAGCTGATTTGATAATGTCCAGATTACACGCCAGCAAAGTCACTTAGCACCCGCGACCTTTCGATTATTGGCGGCGAGTAAAGGGTACACGCATGACCTCCGAATCATGATCCATGAGTTGCTCGTTATCGCAGTGAAACAGGACCAGTCATACGGCCCTTCCTCTCTTATTCGCCATTCCCCGGGGTCTCACGTATGACCTAAAACGAATCCAATCGCTACATAATGAGTCGCGTTGGTGGGCAGCCTTATGTTACACCACCACTACTATCACCACTACTGGCAAAATGAAATGACTTTGATGAAATGCACCAACTGCGGCTACGTTCAAAACTACGCCGGCCGTCGCAATCTGACCTACACGTGCACCAACTGCAAACGCTCAGACATCGACCAACGCGAAGCCGCTAGCGCCTTCCTGAAAGTGAAGCGGAAGGAGGCGAAAAAAGAATGACAATGTCGTACTATCAGCCTCCTAAACAATACTACAACTATCAGCCGCCTACCCAGTATTATCAACCGCCTGCTCAGTACTATCAGCAGCCTACTCAGTACTATCAGCCGCCTACCCAGTATTACCAGCCACCTGCTCAGTACTATCAACCGCCCACCCAATACTATCAGCCACCCACCGAGATGTACTCCTATCAGCCGCCTACCCAGTCCTACTATCAGCCAGCTACCCAGTACTACAATTATCAGGCACCTACCCAATACTACAACTATCAGCCCCCGAGCGAGATGTACTCCTACCAGCCTGCTGCTCAGAAATACTCGTATCAACCACAAGCATACAGGGTCCAGTGACAGCTCTCTAGGCGTACTTTCTCACGCCTTTCCAGATAGCCCGAACCTTCTTTTTTCCCAAACGAAGCGGCTACCATTGATTTGAACTCCCCGACAGCTTCGTGATAACTGATTGAATCAATTACCGTAGGTCTACGCACTCCCTTAACTCAGAATTGGGTTTAGAGAATTCATGAGAAGCGCAGTTCCAACGTACTTTACGATCCGGTGATCTGTTCGAGGCGAAAAGACGGTTTGGTGCGGAGAGTGGGACATTCGCCGGTTTTTTTGGCCGGGATTCGGACCCAGTGGGTTTTTCTAATTCGATTTGGAGCGAGCGTTTTCATATCGGGTCGATATCTCATTTATTCGTGAGACCCATGCGCGAGAAAAACAGTTTTCGGAAGAGGACTCTACTGACGAAAATTGAAAACTTAATTGCCAAGAGGGAAGCGGAAAAAAACAACCTGTCATATGAGGAATACAAATTAGACGCACAATACATTCAAGGCTACATTGCAGGCTTGGAGGAAGCGCGACGAATAATGAAAGGCCTTCCGTCGGGCGGTTGGCGTCCATCCGCGGTTCATCAACGGCTTGTCGAGAAGAAGGAGAAGAATCTCGGACTTCTTCCTAACCGCAACCGCCTTCAATGATAATTCCTAACAAGAAGAACACTTTCTCACTACTTCGCTTCCGTATGCTCTGACGAACCGCATCTAGGGCAGGTGAGCTTGGGTTTGCTTTGCTTGCTTTCTCCCCGCTTGACCCACTCGCTTTGAAGGCCCTCTAATCCGCAGTTTTGACATATGAGCAATATGGGGTGGGCCAGGTCGAGATGCGTCTCCATCTCTTTCTCATGTGCCAACACAGCTGTGCTGCCAAATTGCATCGTGATCTTCTTGGCTTCCTTGCCGCCAACTAGAACAGTGTCTGTTCTGTCTGTTACATGTGTTCGTATTGTTTTGTCTCCGCGCTTTTTCTTGGTCTTGCCCCTAGCGGGGGTTAGGCCAATGCTTCCCCTTTTCGCTTCGCCTTCAAGCAAGGTTAGGTCAAACTCAACCTTCTTTCTTCTCTTGCGGCCTACCTTACTTTCCTTCCATCCCAAGATTGTTCAACGACTATTACGCAAACAGAGTAAATTTAGATTCCGGCATAGGATCCGACGCTCCAATGTAGATTTAGAGAAGTGAGACAGAAGTTAGTCTGCGAAGTCTCAGTGTAAGTTGTAAGGCATAGGTGGAGATCTGACATGCGTCTCTTTCTAAATGAAGATCGAATCTACCGAACCTCCAGGTGTGATCCTGCTTTCCCTGCAAACCTTCAGCAATTGTTACGTGAGTATTGATCATAGACAGAGATAACGAGAAAAAAATAGAGAGGCGGCGAGGAAGTTACTTTACCGGTATCCTCTTGCCGCGGGGTTTTGTCTTGAAAGGTAGGTTAAGTGTTAGTAGGCCGCTAGCGAATCTTGCTTTAGCCTTTTTCGGGTCTACCTCATGCGCTAGGGTATAGCCGCTTGAGTATTCGAAGTCTTCTCTGGGAGCCTCAACGCAGAAATCATCACTGCTCACATCGACGGCCACATTTTCTTTCTTCACACCTGGAAGTTCAACTTGGATCGTGAATTCTTTGTCATCGTGATATGCGGACCAGAAGTTTGGAACGACCTTCACCTTTTCTTAGCCAAGCAACCACACCTCCTTTTCTCTATTCACTCCTAGTGTTCATGTTCGCCTTCAGACTCTAATGTTCAACTGATACTTATCGTGTTTTTTTTATCGGGCTGCTGTTCAACCATAGGAGTTTTCTATTGGGTCTGAATTATATGAGTCCCGCCTAGGAGGTAATCAGCGATGTCTATGAATTTTGGAAGAATTATGGGGATTCCGATCAGGATTCACTACACGCTGTGGTTCGTTTTCATTCTTATCGCCTGGTCGCTCGCGGTTGGATACATGCCTCATCAGTACCCAGGCCTCAGCACGGTGACTTACTGGGCCATTGGCATTGCGTCCGCAATAATTCTCTTCGTTTCCGTCCTTGTGCATGAGCTCTCTCATTCTTACATAGCGAAGAAGAATGGGCTGCCAATTGCAAGGATTACGCTCTTCTTCTTCGGCGGTGTCTCTGAGATGACTGAAGAGCCTAAAGACCCAGGCTTAGAGGTTCGTATGGCTGTCGCGGGTCCCTTGATGAGTTTCCTAATCGCGGGCGTTTTGGGTGCACTTTGGTACCTGGGAGGATCCGCTCACGCACCGGTCGCGATAATTGCTGTACTCGGCTACGCGGCGCTAATCAACGGTGCTCTCGGCGTTTTCAATTTACTTCCAGCATTCCCGTTGGATGGTGGTAGAGTATTCCGTGGAAGCATCTGGAAGCGTTCGAACAATTTTGTCGGAGCCACTAGGACCGCTATAAGAGTTAGTGAGGGCATTTCGTTGCTAATGATGTTTGGAGGGTTCGTATTCATAATACTCGGAGACTTCGTTGATGGGCTATGGGTAATAGTGCTAGGTTGGTTCATCAGATCCGGGGCGCAAACCAGTCTCAAGCAAACGCTTGTTGGCGAAGCTCTTTTGGGGGTCTCGGTTGGCGACATCATGACTAGAGAGGTGTTGACTGTCCCGCCAGAGGTCACTGTTCAGCAGCTCGTCTCAAATTATCTCCTTGTGCACCGCCATGGAGGCTACCCTGTTGTGAAGAACGGTGAGGTTCTGGGCGTAGTCACATTGCAGTCTGTGCGGGCTGTTCCTAAGGAAAAGAGGGATTTTGTGACTGTTCGGGAAGCGATGGTTCCATTTGAACGCACGGTAATGGTGGAGGCTTCAGTCACCGCCTTGGATGCAATGCAGAAGATGGCTCGGAACAAAGTCGGGCGTGTCTTAGTGATCGACGGGGGTCGACTGGTCGGCATAGCAACTCGTGAGGACGTTGTCAGCACGATCCAGACGCGGCAAGAGCTCGAGCTGGGCCCTGGTCTCGGTCCCTCGGGTTTGCCCTCTTCCCAGTATCCTCGCATTCAAGCCGGGCATTGCGTCCAATGCGGTGCCCTTTTGCCCGCCGACGTCAAATTCTGTCCCCAATGCGGCGCTAAACAAAACATATCATAATTGGAACCTCCGGTCGAAATTGATACTTCTCGATTCAGCCGCTAAGGCACTACGGTCTCTGCTGTTGAATTCGCTCAAAATCGGTTGGTAGATTGCGATCTAACCTGTCTTCCAAGCCCTTCCCGGCTTACGTTAAAGTCTACCGCGTCCTGCCGCTAGCTTGACCCGCTCTACTGGCCATTTTCTTTCGTTTCTTCTGCCATTCAGGTTTCGTCAAATCAAGACCCTTCCATCAGGTTCAGTAACACGCCGCGAACTGAAGAGTCTTTCCTGTTATCCTTTGCCTCGGAGTGCGAAGCACAGGATTTTGCTTCCGTTATGCCATCAGGGGTAGTTCTCGCTATTCGGTGGTAAGATTTAGTTCCCTGTAATCTCAAAGATCAGCCTCAAGGCGTTATCGAGTCAAAGGCGGGAGCAACGGTCGCCCTAATCCCAAACGTTTGTAGAAGAGTCCTGACGTAGAGGTAATGGAATCAGAAATCGCAAACGGTGTAGAGAGAGTTGACTACAGAGGGGAACGAGACTCACACGATGTATTGTTCAAATTGCGGTAAGAAGATCGAAAAACCCGTTTTACACGAGGGGTACGCGTTCTGCTCAGATCAATGCCATCAATCTTTCATACAACCGCGACGTGGCCCGAACCCCTGACCGCATTTGGATCGAAATGGGAAAGGTTCTTTTCGCGCGCCTGCTTCAAATCTGTGAGATCTCGATTTGACGAAAGGAGTCTCTCAGCAGTAGCTAGTGTAGGGATGGGCTTTGAAAGGAAAAGAGAGACGTAGAGTCAGAAAAATGAGAAGGACCAGTCGCAGAAAGGAAGAGAGGAGAGAAAACAAGAAAAGAACAGAACGCGGGCTACCCAATCCTATGACAAAAAGGAATTACGAAGAAGAATCGCAAATTCCTAGCTGCGTGATATAATTGCCTCAAACTCAAGAGAATAAGACGAGAAGAAGAAAGCGATTGAAAACGAAGAGGGCTCACTACTAAAACGAAGGGTTGCTTCGAGCGCGACACGAGAAAAGCTGCATTATTCGGTCATCCTACGGGAAACGTTCGGATATTCTGAGTGGAGCATTTAGCGCCTACTGGATAGGGTTTTTGTCATTCGTCCGTAGTCGTCCTCGTATCTCTGGATGTCGTTTTCAGAGAAATCTCCAAATGAGATTTCCAGCAGTCGAACTTTCGATCTTCCCTCACAAAGCAGTCGATGTTTTGCTCCTTTTCTTACAACGATGCTCGATCCTTTCCGCAAAGAAATCCTCCTCTTTCCGATCTGGACATGTAGCCCCTCGTCGAGAGCTACCCAGAATTCTTTCCTGTGCGCGTGTGACTGTAGGCTTGTGCGCGCGCCAGGGTTAATGGTGAGCATCTTCACGGTCGAGCGTTCGTTCAAAGTGTATTGGTCGAACGATCCCCAGGGTTTGTTGACATGCCTCAACTTATTCAGCCGCGAAACAATCTGCTTCAAGGGATACTTATGGATAATGTGCTTGAGATGGTTTGGAAGTGGCCTCGATAATTGTTACGTCATTGCCTCGTTCAGTTTGTTTAGTCCGTTGGGAACATTGACTAGATGGAATCGGATAATTCGCCTGCCTGCTTCTACAAGAGCTTGGTTGTCTCCAATCGCCTCGGCTTGTTTCAGAAGTGAGAAAGTTATGGATGAGGCTGAGGACCCTAAGTCGTCTGGTATTCCTATATCTTCCGAGTCTCCGGCGGCTATCTGAATAAAAAGTCCGTGCCCGGCGTCGCCCTTGTGGAGTTGACCAGTTGAATGCAGGTAGCGAGGACCGTGGCCAAGAGTCGTAGCTAGCTTGTATCGGTCACGTATTTTCCTCCGTATTTCTAACAAGACCTTTTCCGTCTCGGAACTTGGTTCTAAATATGCTTGGATTGCGACATAAGCCCCTGAGGTGGCCTGGGTTAAGAACCCACGCAGGATTTCGCTTAGGAGCTTTCCGTGTATGTTACCGTAAACTAGGACGTCCCCTGAGAATAGATCTGGTTCCGTTACGGGTAAAGATCCGCTTGAAGCGAAGTCTGAAACCAGTTTTCTCGCCAATGCTTTAGCGTATTCCACGTTCGGTTGATCGAAGGGATTTATTCCGATTATGTAACCAGTAATCGCCACCGCCACTTCCCAAATGAAAAACTGGCTGCCCAGCTCGTAAATATCTTGCAACTGCAGGCGGACGACAGGTTGGTCTGCTTCCTCAAGCCTAGTGACCGCATTATCGTACTCCAAGTCGCCTTCTAGACGCATATACACGAAGAGCCTATCGTTACCGTAAACCTCAGGGGGACCGACGGGCTCTCCAATAACTGGGACTAAGCCTTTCCCTTCTTTGCCGGTGCTTTCAGCAATTAGTTGTTCTACCCACTCGCCGAAACTGGAAATTCTGGGAGAGGTGATCAGCGTAACCTTGTTTCTTCCAACCTTTGCCAGTTCGCCGAGAATTGCTCCAAGCAAAGCGCCCGGATTTTCCTTTATGTTTACGGATGTTTCACAAGCGTGCATTGCGGTGATAGCCTGGTCCAGGAGTCTAACGAGGTCTATTCCCAGTAGTGCGGCTGGGACAAGTCCGAAGTATGATAGTGCCGAATAACGGCCTCCAATGTTAGGATCGTTCAGGAACTTCGTTCGGAAATGATTGTAGTCAGCTATCTGTTCGAGTGGGCTTTTGGGATCTGTTATGGCTACGAAATGATTGCCTGCGTCTTCCTTTCCTGCAAAGAGGACTTCATTGCAATAGAAGTACCTCATTAGAGAAAGCGTTTCAACTGTGCCGCCGGACTTACTTGAGACGATGTAGAGCGTTTCAGCAGGATCCAGGAGCTTTGATTGGGCTGCTATGGCGTCGGAATCGACAGTGTCGAGAACACTAAGCCTTGGGTAATCCTCTTTACAGTCAAAGGTTTTCAAGAATACTCGTGGAGCTAGGCTCGAACCTCCCATACCTAGGAGCAACGCATCTTTGTACCCAGCCTTTCTTATCTCCTCCACGAATTCGTTTAAGCGAGGGGCAAGTTCCTTCATTATTTCGGCGGTGTGTAGCCATCCTAGCCGATTACTGATCTCGGTTGGTACGGTTTTCCAGACTGTGAAATCATGAGCCCAAATGCGTTGGAGAATCTTCTTCTCAGCCATTGCAGTTAGCGAAGCGTTCACAGTGCTCTCGTACGGTCCAAGTCTTGCCGAGATCCGGCTCCATTGTCGCTTGGTAATTCGTTCACTCATTCGTCCAGAATCACCAATCAACACAGCTTTTCAACGGTATGAATCCTTAAGAGAATACTATCAATAAAAAGAGGACGCAGACCACTGAACAAAAGAACCCATTTCTACCGGAAAACATTCGAGAAATTAGCGATCGGACTACCCCTCTGAGTCCCGACGGTTGGCAGTCAAGCGAAAAACCCGCAGACGTAGGAGGTGGAAGAGGATTTATGTAAGAGGCCTTACCTTGGGTAACAAGTCTGATGATCTGATATGTCCACACAAGGTATACCGGTTATGATTCTGAGAGAAGGTTCTCAACGTACAACTGGAAAGGATGCGCAGCGAAACAACATACTCGCCGCTAAAGTGATCACTGAAACCATCAAGACCACGCTTGGCCCCCAAGGGATGGACAAGATGTTGGTATCTGGAATGGGTGATGTAGTCATAACAAACGACGGAGCCACCATAATGAAGGAACTGGATGTTCAACATCCTGCCGCCAAGATGCTTGTTGAGGTAGCGAAGAGCCAGGACAGCGAGGTTGGGGATGGTACGACAACCGTCGTCGTTCTCGCTGGCGAACTCTTGACGAAGGCGGAGAAGCTTCTAGACCAGGAAGTCCACCCAACCGTCATCGTTGAAGGTTACAAGAAGGCTTCAGAGAAAGCTTTGGAGATCCTCCAAGGCCTTGCAATTGACATACAACCTGACGACGAAAAGATGCTCAACCTCATTGCAATGACCTCGATGGGCACAAAGGCAACTGTAGGAACGAGTGAGTACCTCGGAACACTGGCCACGAAAGCCATCCGTCAGGTCATGGAAGAGAGAGAGGGCAAGATTACCGCTGACATAGACCGAATCAAAGTCTTGAAGAAAAAGGGCGAGAGCATGGAGCAAAGCGAACTCGTCAAAGGCATCGTCGTCGACAAAGAGGTCGCACACCCTCAAATGCCAAAACAAGTGACAAACGCTAAAATCGCCTTGCTCAACGCGAAACTCGAGATTGAAAAGACCGAGTTCGATGCTAAGATTAACATCAATTCTCCAGACCAGATGAAAGGCTTCCTCGACGAAGAAGAATCAATGCTCCGCGAAATGACGGAAAAGGTAGCGAAGAGCGGTGCCAACGTGATCTTCTGTGAGAAGGGCATTGACGACATGGCACTACACTTCCTCGCCAAGAAGAACATAATGGCGGTTAAGAACCTCAGCAGCGGCGACATGGAGAAACTCGCCAAAGCCACCGGCGGAACCATACAAGCCAGCACAAAAGACATACCCTCCGAAGGGCTCGGTGAAGCAAAACTCGTCGAAGAGCTGAAGATTGGAGACGACAAACTCATCTACGTTCGCGACTGCAAAGACCCCCACTCGGTCACCGTGATGATCAGGGGCGGTTCCGACCATGTCGTAGACGAAGCCGAACGCTCCTTCCACGACGCCCTCTGCGTAGTCAGAAACGCCGTCGAAGACGGCAAGATTGTTGCCGGCGGAGGGGCCCCCGAAGCTGAAACGGCCAAGCAACTTCGCGACTACGCTCTAAAAGTGGGAGGCCGCGAACAACTCGCCATCGAAGCCTACGCCGAAGCACTGGAAGCCATCCCCCTCACGATAGCTGAAAACAGCGGACTTGACCCAATCGACATAATGGTCGAACTTAGATCGAAACACGCGAATCCAGAAAACAAATGGTTTGGCGTCCAAGTCAAGACCGGCAAGATCGCTGATATGCTCGCGGATAAGATTGTCGAACCACTCAGGGTAAAGCAGCAAGCCGTTAAATCCGCCACAGAAGCCGCCTGCATGCTCTTGCGAATAGATGACATTCTCTCATCAAAAGGCGCGAAGGAAGGCGGTCCACCAGGAGGCCCCGGCGGAATGCCGGGAGGCATGCCAGGCGGAATGCCCCCAGGCATGATGTAACCACCTTATCCTGATAGGCCGAAGACCGCGAAAACGCAACCGATACCCGATGGCATCGCCAGAACGGCCTCTCTCTTTCTGTAGAGAGGTCATTCTCAGTATTGTGAGTTTACGTTCTCGTAAGGAGACTCTTTGTGTGTCCGCACTGCAGCGGCATTCGGTTATGGGGTGGGCTAAATCTTGCTACTCTGTGGTTCGCCCGTCGAAGTGCTCTTCACCCGCCATTGCTTCGGCTTTCGTATGGCGGACCACACCATCCTTGTGTTCAGGTGGGGAGTAAATCGTGTAGAGTCTAAGCGTCGCTCGCTTAGAGGTGTTGATTACATTATGCCTAGCGCCAGCGGGGACGATGATTCCATCCCCGTCCTTAACACGGTGTTCTACGCCGTCAATGACTACTTTTCCTTCTCCGCGTTCAAATCGAAAGAATTGATCTCTATCCTCGTGTGTTTCTGCACCAATCTCTTCTAATGGTTTAAGGCTCATGAGTACGAGTTGACTGTGCTTCCCAGTATACAACACACGCCGAAAATCCGCATTCTTCCTTGTCTCTTTCTCAATTTGGATGACGTATCCTTTCATTTTCCCTCACACTAATTCACCAACACTTCGTCTTCAATTTATCGTATGCGATGCATTCTTGGAAGAATCTAGAACTATGTCAAGAAACCCAAAAGAAAGTCTCCATGAAACCAGGATGATTCAGCCGCAGATGGGGCAGATGTTGGTCGTAACAGAGGGTAATAAGGTAACGTCAAGTCGGTAATGTAACATTGACGGTTGGTAGTTTCTCCTGTAACAAACTAGTTGGTGGCTAGGTACCGTTACCACAGGAAAGAAATAGTAGAGCGGGCGACGCGCCCTTTCGTTACGAGTCACCTACTCAACTTAGGCTAGAAAGCTAAGTTAGGTAGAATCTGCCGCAGCATGAAGGGGTAGCTGGGATACCCAATCCATCCGGCACCAGCATGGAGTAGGAAAACGAATTCCACTAGATTTATCGTTGTTATTTTCACCTCACTTGTCGCTGTATCGCGGAAAATTCAGTTAAGCCTTAGTCTCATGCTTTCCGTAGGATATTGTGACTCGCGGTGCCGAATTGTCTTACGAGCGAGTCGCATGTCATCATGCGGATACTTGTGCATGCTTTTATCTAATGGACGACTTGGCGTTCTCAATCGCCCAGATTAGCCCCCGAAATCAACCGATTTTATCCATCACCTTTTTTCCGTGCACTAACGGTTGCACACCATGCAGCTTAGGTGACGGTTTTATCGAACCTATAGAAACTATGGTAGGTGACGAAGAGGTAACGTTATCGTCAAGTCCTCGGTTGAAAAGCATATTTCGAGCCGGCGAATCCATTGCACGCAATCATCATCGTTACTGGCATTGTCCAAGGCGTAGGGTTCAGGCCATTCATCTATAGGATCGCCAAGCGCCAAGAACTCCGAGGATTCGTTCGGAACCGCGCTGATGCCGTCGTCGAAATCAGCGTGGAAGGCGAAAAGTCTCGAATCGACGCGTTCCTGCACTCACTGAGGGAGGAAAAGCCGCCCCTTGCACGATTAGATAGCGTACAGGTCGAATACCCTGAAACCGAATTGGGTCTAGCCGACTTCACCATTGAAAAAAGCAGCCAAGAGCGAACCAAGAGCGGTTCGGTCATCCCGCCCGATATCGCAATCTGCGACGACTGCCTCAAAGAGCTGAGGTCCCCCGGAGATAGGAGGCATCGATACTTTTTCATCACCTGCACAAACTGCGGCCCCAGATACACAACGATTGTCGGGGTTCCCTATGACCGACCCAACACAACCCTGAACCAGTTCCCAATGTGCCCCAAGTGCCGAGTCGAATACACAAATCCCGGAGACCGAAGGTTCCATGCCCAGACCATAGCATGCCCAATCTGTGGGCCTAAAGTCACCTTGCTCAACAACTCTGGGAACCCAATGGATGTCGTCGAGCCAATCAGAGAAGCCGGAAGATTACTCTCAGAGGGCAAAACTTTGGCCCTCAAGGGAAATGGTGGATTCCACCTTGCGGCTTCGACACTTCAAGACGACCCCATTGAAAGGTTGAGGCGAAGTAAAGAGAGAAGAAGCAAACCTTTCGCGATAATGGCACGTAGCCTTGACTCTATTCTAGCGTTCGCTGAGGTCCGTTCTTGCGAACGTGAATTACTCGAATCCTACGTTCGACCCATAGTTCTGCTGCGCCGCAAAGAGCCTTTCCCGCTTTCCTCTCTCATCTCGCCGGGACTGGATACCGTAGGAGTGATGTTGCCCTACACGGGGATGCATTACCTGATTTTCGATTCGACAAGCGACCCAGCGCTCATAATGACGAGTGCCAACGCACCTAACGAACCAATAATCACTGACAACAGGAAAGCGATTCAGAGACTCGGCACCGTAGTAGACTACTTTCTAGTTCATGATCGAGAGATTGCGCAACGGGCAGATGACTCAGTAATCCGATTCATAGGCGATGAACCTACCCCTATTCGACGGTCACGAGGATACGCACCCGTCCCGATAGTTCTGTCAAATCCATCTAAGATGAGAGCTCTTGCGTTCGGCGCAGAGCTGAACGTTACTGCGTGCATGACTCTTGACAACAAGGCATACTTGACTCAGCACATTGGAGACACAGAAACGGTCGAGACAGCGAAATTCCTGGAAGCCGCAGTGGCACATTTGGGTCGGCTTATCGGATTCGAACCAGAAACCATAGCCTGTGATCTTCACCCGAAGTTCACGACCACCAAGATTGCCGAGCGTATGTCGAAAGAACACAATGTCCCATTGCGAAGAATCCAGCACCACCATGCTCACGCGGGTTCACTTATGGCGGAACATTCCTTGGACGCAATAGTTGGCATCGTTTGCGACGGCTTCGGATTAGGCTACAAGAACGAAGCTTGGGGAGGAGAGATCTTCGTCTGCCACGCCTCCCAAGTCAGGAGAGCCGCACATTTAGAAGAGCAACCGATGGTTGGCGCAGATCTAGCGACTCGATATCCCGCGAGAATGGCGGCAGGCATTCTCAGAGATGAACCCACTATTCAGGCTTGGCTGAAGGCTAATGCATCGCACTTGCCTCACGGTGAATCTGAGATCCCTATTGTCATGCGCCAGCTTGACAGAAAGGATTTCATCTGGACTTCAAGCTGTGGGCGAGTTCTGGATTCGATAGCCGCGATTTTGGGCATTAGTTACGAAAGAACGTACGAGGGAGAACCTGCCATGAAACTGGAAGCTTACTCAAGAGGAGGCGCGGATAGACTGAACATCAAACCCGAGATCGATGGCGAAGTTATCAAAACCACAAACATGGTTCACAACATATACGATCAGAAAACGAAAATCGCTCTTCCGGATCTGGCATTCTCTGCGCATGCATACCTGGGTCGAGCTTTGGCAAATGCTGCCATCACGATAGCGGAGGAAGAAGGTATCAAGGTAGTGGGCTTTTCTGGCGGTGTGGCTTTGAACGAGATTATCTCGCTCACGATTCGGAAGCTTGTTTCCGACGCGGGATTTCGCTATGTTAGTAATGTGGCGGTTCCCCCTGGAGATGGTGGAGTATCTTTCGGTCAGGCTTACCTAGCCTCACTCCAGTAACCGAACCAATCTAACGCCAATGAGCCAACGTTCGCTTGGCTTCTTCAATATCCATGACTTTCAGTACGTAGCCTGCGTGTACCAGAACGTAATCTCCGACCTTTGCGTCGGTTAGTGCGATGTTTGCCGTGACTATTGTTCCACCGCCTAGATCGACTTTCGCGATTTCGCCTTGTATTTGGACTATTCTGCCGACCTGTGCGAGGTCGTATGGGTCGCTCATGCTGAAGGCTGACCTGGCAGCATTGGTAATTGTTGTATAAACTAATAAGTAGATGAGGTCGACAATCGACTGACAAAGACAATGTGCTTAGCCTATCCAGGAAAAGTTGTCGAGCTAGACGGTGATTTTGCTAGGGTGGATTTTGGCGAAGGCACAATCAGGGAAGGGGTCAACGTCTCGCTTGTCCAAGCCAAGACGGGCGACTACGTACTAGTTCACGCGGGATACGCGATCCAAATCGTCGATGAAGCTGATGCCCGCCAGACGCTGAAATATTGGCAACAAATTCTCGCAGTTGTCCCGGAGGATCGCGTAGCCTACGAGGGTCAATTGAAAGGTGGGCTCTGATGATTCTGGAGGGATATCGGGATCCGGTACTGGCAAAGAAGCTGCGCGTCGAAATCGAACGGCTTGCCCAAGCCATCCAGGAACACGTCTTAATCATGCACGTTTGCGGCTCTCATGAATGGGCGATCACACATTTCGGCATCCGGGCTCTACTGCCGGATAATGTCGAAGTCCGCGCAGGCCCCGGATGCCCAGTTTGCGTTACACCCGCAGCTGACATCGACGCCGCGGTGCGGTTATCTCTCGAAGGGAAGACAATTCTCACATATGGGGATATGTCGCGGGCGAAAGGATCCGGTATGTCTCTGTTTGAGGCTAAGGCGTCGGGCGGAGATGTCCGAGTTGTGTACAGTGTGCACGATGCCGTTAAGATGGCCGAAGCCAATCCCGGGCGTGAACATGTATTCTTCGCAGTCGGCTTTGAGACGACAGTGCCACCAACCGCTTACGAGATCTTGAAAGGCCCTCCACCGAATCTCACCTTCTTGACATCATATCGCTACGTTCCACCCGCTGTGGAAGCAGTTGCAACATCACCGGACCTAGCGGTTAGCGGATTCATGAACGCCGGTCACGCCTCCACAGTGACCGGTATGAAAGCGTACGACCCTTGTTTCCAGAAAACACAGAAACCCATGGTCTTTTCAGGATTCGAACCCGTCGACGTTCTGATCTCCCTAGCCATGCTGCTACGTCAGATCGCGAACGGTGAACCGAAGATGGAGAACGAGTATACTCGCGCCGTGACCTGGAACGGAAATGAACGGGCACAAGCAGCTATGGATAAAGTCTTCGACCGAGTGGACGGATATTGGCGTGGCGTAGCCACAATCCCAGCCTCTGGGTTTAATATGCGAGAGGAATTCCGAGAACATGATACGCGTTCACGCTTCGGTCTGAAGGAGACACCGGAAAGCGAACAATTCGTACCGCAAGCGAGATGTGGCGACGTAATTCTCGGAAAGATCGATCCGCCCGAATGCCCTCTCTACATGAAGGAATGCACGCCTGCCTCCCCGAAAGGGCCCACCATGGTTTCAGCGGAGGGGACCTGCAAGATATGGGCCGATCATAAGATTCTGGCGAGTATGCGTTGTCGTGTCTAGTTTAGTTCAGCAGATTCTCGGAACTGGATCGCCCGCTGGAGGTGCAATAATTCTCCTGCCGCCGACAACAGTCTCCGTGGCCACTAGATCGAACTCTGAAGTCGCCTCTCCAATGATCGCAGCGTCCCTCCCTTGCAGTGTATCCTTCAAAGCGGCGAGCACCGCCTGAGCTTTCTCAGGTACAACAGCGGCGACAAGTTTCCCTTCATTTCCGATCTCTAAGACATCCAGACCTAACATTTCACAAGCAGCTCGAACTCCCTCCTTCACAGGAATCGATTGCTCTTCCACAAGGATTCCAACATGGGATTTCTGGCTCCATTCATTCAGGAGGTTAGCTAAACCTCCTCGAGTGGGATCTTTCATCGCCACGATCCCACCTATCTCGAGCATTCGGTTCACCGTGCCTTTGAGCGGCGCGGCATCCGACTCGATTCGAGTTTCGAATCCATATCCCTCTCGAGCCGAAAGAACCGCGATTCCATGGTCCCCAATTGTTCCGGACAGTATGATCTTGTCGCCTGTTCGCACATTGCTGTCGAGTAACCATTGAGCGTCCAAGGTACGGTGCCTCTTTACTTCAAGTAGATTCTTGTCGAGCAGCAGGTTGCGCTTTCCGACCCCGGACGAATTGATCACGAACTTGTCGAGTGCTCCTCTCTCCATGACTTTCGTGTCTCCAGTAATCACAGGGACTCCCGCCTCGTCGCTGGCTTTCCTCATGCTTTCGAGGATCTTCTCAAGTTCGCTCAGGTCGAATCCTTCCTCAAGTATGAAACCCTCCGCTAAGGCCAAGGGATCCCCACCGATCATGCAAATGTCATTTACCGTTCCGCTAATGGCGAGTCTTCCAATGTCGCCTCCAGGGAAGAAGAGCGGCTTCACAGTATAGGAGTCAGATTTCAGAACTATTCCTTGAACGACGGCCGCGTCATCAAGTGCATCCAGAGGGACATCCACCTTTGCGCCGCCAAGATGCTTCAGCATGTACTTCTCGATCAAGGACTGCATTACTGTACCACCGGCGCCGTGTGCCATCGTCACGAGATCCGTTTTAGCCATGGCGAAATCGACCTAGGCAAAGTTCTGAGTTGTCCGGCCTTTATAGACTTGAAACGCGACGCTAGGGGGATCTTGTCTTCATGCTCGCTGTGACGGCGTGGGCGATTCCGGTTTGTGTGCATTAGTAATCCTAGTTCCGTGCGGCCCGTGTGACCTTAACTCGATGACGAATTGAGGCCTTAAATCGACATTGACACATGCGAAATTACTGGCAAACTACGGCGATATGAGCGGAATTTTCAGCTTATACATGATGAAGGAAGGCGGTGGCCTTCCCGACCCGCTACTACCATCCAGTTTTTGTCGCTGGGGTGTTTTTCCATTCTTGCCAAGCGTGGAAAGCAGAAGCATGTGTATTAAGGGCAGTTTCTTTCCAAATCGTAGAGAGAGTAACATGTCTAGCAAGAAGGCAGACTTAGCTGGTCCTGGGATTGGCAGTTACGATGAGCTTGAAAAGATTCTTCCACAAGATTACAACTCGCTCCTATCCCCGAAGGATACGCAGAAGGCTATCTTTGCGGTTAAGAGCTTCATCGAGGAAAACCTTTGCAAAGAACTCAACTTGATGATGGTTCAAGTTCCGCTGATTGTCGATGTTGAGAGTGGTGTAAATGACATGCTCGATCGGGACGGTTCACGCACCCCGGTCCAATTTCACATCTCAAACGACTACAACAAGCACCCAATAGATGCGCAAGTGGTCCAAGCTGCAACTAAGTGGAAGCGCGTTGCGCTGAAGCAATTTGCGATGAAAGCCAGCGAGGGGATCTGCACCGACATGCGTGCGGTGCGCAAGGACTACTTCCTAGACCACGATCACAGTGCCTACGTGGACCAATGGGATTGGGAGAAGGTGATGACTGAGGATGAACGAAATTTGGATTACCTTAAGGAGACCGTCCGCAAAATCTGGAAAGTTCTCAAGGGAGCTCAGAACCAAGCGGAAAGGCTCTTTCCCCAGCTTAAGACAGCAAAATACCCGAGCCTCCCTGATGAGATTACATTCCTTCATGCCGAAGATATCCTCGAAAAGTACCCGGACATGCCTCGGAAGGCGCGTGAGACTGCGATATTGCAAAAGTACCCTGCAATATTCATCATTGGAATTGGGTGGGTGTTGAAAGATGGTTATCCGCATGAGATGAGGGCTGCGGACTATGATGATTGGATTACGGAAACAAGGTCTGAGGACGGAAGGCCTATGCATGGCCTCAACGGGGATATTCTAGTCTGGAACCCTGTTACAAAGCGCCGCCACGAGCTAACGTCCATGGGCATCCGCGTTAACTCTAGCTCACTCAAGAAGCAATTGGAGGTTACTGGGCAACTGGACTTCCTCAAATTCCCATACCATCAGGCCATCGTCAACAAAGAATTGCCGCTCAGTATTGGGGGCGGCATTGGTCAATCACGAACGTATATGCTCCTACTGAAGAAGGCACATCTAGGTGAGGTTAGCGTCACGGTTTGGCCAAAGATCCTGAAGGACCTGTGTGATAAGAAGAATATCCACGTATTACAGTAAGCCTCTGCTACGAAGCGAAAGCTTGGAAGTGTTTAACGGTCTCCGCCATTTCGCGTAACCGTTTGTCTACTCGGCCGTAAATGGAGTTCTCCTCATAGTTCCCGTTCGGCAACCTCTTTCCTGCTGGGACCCCTGTGAGAAGTTCTATGCCTTCCTCGATGGTTTTCACGGGGTATATGTGAAACTTTCCCGCCTTCACGGCGTCCACGACTTCCTGTTTCAACATGAGGTTCTGAGTGTTGCTTTGCGGAATAATCACGCTATGCTGCCCGTTTAGGCCCCTCGCCTTGCAGATTTCGTAATAGCCTTCAATCTTCTCGTTGGCGCCTCCGATTGGTTGAACGTCGCCATTTTGGTTAACTGAGCCGGTTACCGCGAAGCTCTGCTTAATTGGAACGCCTGAAAGTGCCGAAAGCAGCGCGTACAGCTCCGTGCTTGACGCGCTGTCGCCTTCAACTCCTTCATAATTCTGCTCAAAAACAATCCTCGCTGACAACGTCAACGGCTTGTCGTAGGCGAATTTTGTAGCCAAGTAACCAGCGATTATCATAACGCCTTTGCCGTGTATGGGGCCGCTCATGTTAACCTCTCTTTGGACATCAATCAATCCCCCTTTTCCCAAGCCAACGGCAATGGTAATTCGTGATGGGGCGCCAAAGGAAAAGTCACCTACGCTCAGAACCGACAAGCCGTTAATCTGACCAACCGTTGCTCCGTCCGTTGAAATGAAAATTACATTTCGTTGAATGTATTCTCGGATTTTGTCTTGTATTAGGTTTGAACGATAGAGTTTAGCTTCGATTGCTTTCTCAACATGAGATGCCGTTATGTATTTGACATCTTCTTGGCTGGCATAGAAATGTGCTTCGCGCACCACGTCCGCCACAAGCCCAAACTGCGTTGAAAGCTTGTTTTGGTCTTCGGCTATCCTGGAACTATGTTCCACCAATCGAGCCACTGCTGAAGTGTCGAGGTGTTTCAGGTTTTCGTTTACAACTAGAGTTGTGAAGAATCCTGCGTAACGTTTGAGACTGCTATCCGATTTCTCCATGGTGGAGTCGAAATCCGCCTTTACTTTGAAGAGTTCGCGAAATTCGGGGTCGTACGCAAAGAGAAGTTGGTATGTGGAGGAGTCCCCGATTAGTACAACCTTTACATCGAGAGGTATCGGCTGGGGGGAGAGGCTCCTTACATTCGCGTAGCCTATTCGTTGAGGCAGTTCTTCAATTGTCGCCTCTCCTGCCTTCAACGCACGTTTCAAACCCTCGTAAACATTCAGGTCGCGAAGTAGGTGCTCGGCGCGAACAATCAAAAACCCGCCATTCGCCTCATGTATAGCTCCGCCACGGATCAGAGTGAAATCGGTTGTTAAAGTTCCGAGCTGACTCTCTTTTTCAATTCGGCCGAGCAAATTATCGTAGGTTGGGTTTTGTTCTAGAATTATCGGGGCTCCTTGGACGCCTGAATTGTCAGCGATTACATTCACATCGTAGACTCGAAAGGCCAATTCATCAGCCAAGGCTTCCTGCACATCCTCTTTCCTGTCTCCGCGCCGAGTCCTGAACCTTTCCAGATCCTCAACGATGTGTGTTTGAATTTCATTGAGGAAATCCGTAATCTCGCTGTGTTGTTTATACTTCGTGAGTAGATTCGACATCAAAGTTTCAATTGCATACAATGTTACGTCCCGATCGAATTCGATCATCTCATCTCGCGCTTTCAACTCGACATCGCGGAGTTCTCTGAGAAGAGGCTGAAGTTTTTCCCTGACTGTCTCGCGTTTTTCCGTGAATTTCTGTTGTGTTTCTTTGGGTAGTGAAAGGAAGTCCTGTTCGGACAATGCGTGACCTTTCTCAACGGGGACTAAGGATATTCCGAGGGCTGTGAGCTGCATTATGAATCCCTCGCCCTCAGCGGCCTGTTCCATGCGTGTAATCACATCCTGCCTTCGCTGATTCATTTTGCGCGCCATTTCGTCTCGTTTTGTGGCGTAATCATCCCCTTCGAATAATTGCGAGATCGCGATTCGCGCAGCTTGGACGAGTTCACGCATGTCCTGTTTGAGTTCCTTTCCCAACCCTAGGGGACAGCGAAGCACCTTCGGCTCGTATTCGTCCTCGAAGTTGTGAACATAGCACCAGTCTTGGGGTGTGGGCAATTTCTTAGCTATGTCCTCAAGGAAGTCGGTCGTTGTTGTTGTCTTTCCGGTAGCTGACGGGCCGGCCGCGAATATGTTGAATCCGGCTTCTTTGATGTTAAACCCAAACAACAATGCTTGGTAGGCGCGCGGTTGGCCAACTAGTATGTCAAGAGGCTTCAATTCCTCTGTGGACTTCGCTCCGATGAGCTTTGGGTCGCAGGTCCACCTCAGGCTTGTGGCTGGAAGCTCGGACGGCAAGAGAATTCAGCAGGTCTTCCGAAGAGCGTAGGCTAATTACTTTACTGAGTTGCTGTAGCCTCCTGATAGTTGACGGGGCAGGTTACGGGTTTCGTTCACCGCAGGTGCCCTAGCGTTCTTTCCCCAGATCCCACAAACGATGAGCCGGAGACAAAGGCGTCGATTAGGCTGGGGGTTTCACTTCGTCGAGCCTGACGGGGCTGTGGGTTTTTGGGTCAATCCAAATGAAGGGGTCATCCCATCTATCCGTGAGCTCGATCTTAACGAGGTGGTCGCACCGGGGGCATCTTGGTCCTCTTGTCTCGAAAATCGTGTCCGGGCACTTGCAGTTGCAGTCAACGTGTTCCAACAGAATTTTTCGGCCCTCATACCTAGGGATTCTGGGTGGGCTGCAAGCTTCGCAGAAGGTTTCCACTTCCTTTACGACGAAGTTTAGCGTGTCGAGGCCTATTACGCTAGAGAGGTGAGTGAAACTTACGCACGACTATTGCAATTTGTCAGGAATTCGTCGGCCGCTTGAGCTCTCTACGCGGAGGCCGTAATGCTCACGTATTTTTTCAGCCAGCTTCAACATATCAAAGCCGAAGACCTCTCTCAACTCGTCGAGCGACAGATCCTCGCTCTCCGCTATTTCACTCACCGTCACGTCTCTGAACAGCTTTCGTTTTCGCTCTAGCACATCGCGAACATGCTCCTCCACAGTGCCTTTGACGACGAAGTTTACCGCAAGAACCTTGTTGGTCTGGCCGATTCGGTGCAGACGAGCTATGCGCTGTTGCAATCGGGCTGGGTTCCAAGGTAAATCGTAATTTACTACGACATCGGCGGCTTGGAGGTTCAATCCGAATTGTCCCGCGTCCGTACTGGCGAGGACACGGTATTCTGTTTGCTCTATGAATTGTCTCAGATGCGTGGTTCGGTCGTCGCCGGAAAGCTGACCGTGGTATACAAGTGTTGGAATTCCTAGGCTCGAGAGTTCTTCCTGGATCAGGTTAACGACGGCTACAAATTGTGAGAACACAACTATCTTGTGGCCTTGTTCGGTAAGCTCATTTACCAATTCCTTTAGCTCAACCAATTTCGCGTTTTCTGGTTCGAGGTTTGCTAGTACGCGGATAAGTTTCTTGAAGATGGCTGACTCCCGTAATGTCCGAGCGTCCTCTGTGTTTTCTCGTTGCTTGCGGCGTAGGTAGCCTGCTATCATGCTGATGTCTGCACAGGCTTCGCGCAAGAGCGTGTAGAATCTGAGGCGGTTTGCGGTGAAGGGGTTGGGTCCTTCCTGGTCGCTGGTGCTGTAGGCATACTCTTCTAGAACAGTTTCGCCTAAGCTTTCTTGGAGTATGTCATAGATCATTTTCTGGTTCCTTGCCGGTTCCGTATACACGTATTGAGTCGTAAGTGCCGGCAGTTGCTTCAATACCTGGGCCTTCGTTCGCCGAATAGAAACCAGCCGTAACTCCCTTCTGAGTTCAGGTAGGTTTTCAGGGTTAACAATGGGGCGCGAACTCAGCCATCCTTGACCAGAAAGTTTCAGCGTGAACCTGGCTAGGAAGTCTTCGTTGTAGCGTCCAAAGAAGCCGGGTTGGACAATGTTGACGATGTTGTAAAGTTCCCCAAGATGATTTTCGAGTGGCGTGCCGGTCAAGGCGATAACGTTTCTGACGATGAGCTTCTTCGCCGCTTCACTTGTTTGCGTATCCCAGTTCTTTACCCGAGTTACCTCGTCGAGGATTAACGTGTCGAAGTTTTTTTGAAGTATTAACTCCAAATCAGTTCTAAGCAACTCATAGTTCATCACGATGAGCGGATCATTGTATAGTTCCATACGTTCGCTTAGCGTGCGCCGAGATGAAACCATCGTTGGTTCGAGGTTGAATTTCTCAACTAATTCCCCATGCCATTGTTCAACTACCGCATTTGGGGTAACAATGATGGCCCTCGAGGCTTTCTTCTGCTTGATAAGTTCCAGCAATGCTGTGGTGGCGGTAATAGTTTTCCCGAGCCCCATCTCGTCGAAGAGGCAAGCTCGGCCGTTGTTTCTTAGGATGAATTCTACTGCTTTTCGTTGAAAGGGATAGAGTGTAACGTTGATTTTTCGCGGAAGCTTAATGACGGCTAGTCGAACTTCGGTTTCGGGGAAGTTTTGGAGTAGGACGCGTACACCCTGATTTTCGAAGGCGTGTTTGGCGAACTTGACCGATCCGGCTTGCCTCAGTCTATATGCGTCGTAGTATGGACTCCAGATGACATATGTTTTGAAGGTTCGGTCGTCGAGAATTTCTTTCAATGAATCGTCCTTAAGTGGTCTGACCCATACGACGCCGTCTCTGTCGTACTCAAGAATTACTGATCGGTGTTCCCGGATTAATTTGAGGGCGCGGGGCGAATATAGCAGCCTTAGGCCTGCTTGGCGGTAGGTCTCCTTCGCGACTTCGGGGTTAAGGGTGAGGGGGTGGCGAAAGAATCCAGCCTTGAAAGGCGTAATCTCAACCAGCGATCCGAAGCTAGGTTGAGGCACGTGAACTTCAGGTTGAATGGCCATTGAGGGCTGAACTAAGACACGTTGTAAGCGTACTCGTTCTGTCTTCCTTTCTGGCATTGCCCCCAAGCCCTCTGAACGCCTCGTCTAAGTTCAAAACCAACGACTACCAAAAAACCACAATATGAGTGTCTCGGAAATGTGGCCCATTACGTGGAATGCGGCCTACCTTCCTCGGGGGGCAGGTAGACGGCGAACAATCCCCCAGAAAAGCATACGGTACTCTGCGTTCTGCCTTCTCTACAAGAATCAGCCTTACATCAAGATCCATCCAAGCTATCCTATCGAACTTTGCTTTTTCTCATGTCACCAATTTTAGCGAGCCTCGACAAATCAGTTGGGATGCTATTGTACTGATTTAAGTACGAGGCTTCGCTACGCTGCGTTGTAATAGAATTCGGATTCCGATGAGTCAGCTATGAGTTCGCCCTTGAAAACATATTCTTACATTCTCGCAGTCATAGAACGCGGGCAGATAGCAGACGTTGTCAAAGCGGTTAAGGAAATTAGCCAGATTGAGGAAGGGGCACTTCTAATCGGCAAGTACGAATTGCTCGTGCGAGTGTCGCACTATGATCGTTCTGATTTGTACAAGTCCGTTTCACAAATCCGAGATACGCCGGGAATTAGGGCCACAAGCACTCACATACCTTTCGAAGGTTTCACGAAAGAGTACACTGTTGACGAGAATGACGCCCTAACGATTTCACTGTTACGGGCACAGGGTTCACTCCCCGACGTTTTGTCCCAACTTAAAAAACTGGAACATGTTGTTGAAGGGCATATCATTCCAGGGGATTGGGATCTACTCACGATTCTTCACAGCAAGAACGTTAGCCAGATTCTTGAAAAAGCCGTAAACCAATTTGAGGGAGTACAGGGTGTTTCTAAGACCGAGACTCTGATCGCCCGGCAATACTTCCATAGGATCCAGGACGAGACCGTGTCCGTCGGAACGTACGTACCACAGTATGCGTTTGACCAGTTGAAAGACAGTAAAGTCCTAGGAACGCAGAGCACTTCGTGACGGAAGGAAAAAGCAAGCTTAAGAATTGCCTGTTGTGGTTTCAAACCCTTTGTAGTGGTCCCGAGTTGCCAACCGAAATGAGTAAAGAATCACAGGCCAAGGCTGGGAGCCCTCTATCTATTCAACAGATGCGGAAGGAGCTGGAGCAAGTTACTGAGGAGAAGGAGCAGAGCGAAAAGAAGGCGGCTGAGTACTTGGACCGTTTACAGCGCCTTCAGGCAGACATGGAGAACTTCCAGAAGATCGCAAAACGCCAGGTTGACGCCGTAACTAAGCAGGCCTCTGAAAGACTGCTCGTCAAATTGCTGCCGGTTCTGGATGCTTTGGAACAGGCTGGAAAATTGAGCCAATCTGGTGACTCGATGCCTACGGACGAGATTGGGGTAGGGCTAAAGATGCTACATCAGCAACTCGCAGAAGTCCTCTTCGCCGAAGGTTTAGAGGAAATTCCGTCCGTGGGGGGCCTACTGGATACGGAGCGACACGAAGTTGTCGGCTACTTGGAAGCTGATGACAAGCCTGAGAACACAGTTGTTGAGGAAGTCCGTAAAGGGTACTTTTTGAATGGGAAAGTGATTCGGCCGAGCCTTGTCGTTGTTGCTAAAGCAAGAAGATCTGAAGCAGAGCCTGAAAGTGAGACGGGGGGAGACTCGAATTGAGCTCCCATAATGTTTTTGAACCGATACCTAGTTCCTTGTTACGTCAAGTAACTATTAGGGATGCGAAATATGCCAAAGATCATAGGAATTGACCTCGGAACCAGCAACTCAGCAGCTGCGGCAGTAATCGCTGGACGACCAACTATTATCCCAAGCGCTGAAGGCACTTCGGTGGGCGGGAAGGCGTTTCCGTCATACGTGGCGTTCACCAAAGACGGGCAACTGCTCGTGGGAGAACCCGCCAGGCGACAAGCTGTCTCGAACCCTGAGGGTACGGTTCAAGCAATCAAACGCAAGATGGGTACTGACTATAAGGTCAACATTTTCGGGAAAGAATACACTCCGCAGCAAATCTCCGCTTTCATCCTTCAGAAGATTAAGCGTGATGCGGAAGCTTTCTTGGGGGATAAGGTCGAGAAAGCTGTAATCACTGTCCCAGCATATTTCAATGACAACCAACGCCAGGCCACAAAGGACGCTGGCGCGATTGCAGGCCTTGAGGTTGTTAGGATAATCAACGAACCAACTGCCGCATCGCTAGCCTATGGTCTTGACAGGGCCGAGAAGGAACTCAAGATAATGGTCTTTGACCTGGGAGGGGGAACCTTGGACGTTACGATGATGGAGGTGGGTCGGTCTGATTCCCAGGCAACGCCAGTCTTTGAGGTTCTATCAACTAACGGCGACACTCAGCTCGGCGGTACGGACATGGACAATGCACTCATAGACTACATAGCTGGAGACTTCAAAGCGAGCACCGGGATAGACCTGCGCAATGATAAGGTGGCTATTCAGAGAGTTCGCGAGGCGGCTGAAAAGGCGAAGATCGAATTATCAACCGTGCTGACCACGGACATTAACTTACCATTTATTTCCGCAGACGCAGCGGGTCCAAAGCACCTTACGATGAATTTGACTCGGGGTAAGTTGGAAGAAATAGTGAGGCCAACGATTGACCGTTGCCGCGGCCCCACGGAGAAGGCTGTTCAAGACGCCAAGCTCACCCCGAAGGACGTTGACAAAATCATTCTTGTTGGTGGGCCGACGCGTATGCCCATTGTTCGAAAATTCGTTCAGGAATACATGGGCAAAGAAGCGGAAAGCGGTGTCGACCCGATGGAATGCGTCGCCACGGGGGCATCAATACAGGCGGGCGTGATCGCGGGAGAAGTTCGCGACCTGTTGCTCCTCGATGTTACCCCTCTATCCCTTGGTGTTGAAACTCTCGGGGGCGTTTCCACTAAGATAATTGATAGGAACACTACGATTCCAACGAGGAGAAGCCAAATCTTCTCGACCGCGGCCGACTTCCAGACTACGGTCACGGTGCATGTTCTTCAGGGAGAGAGGCCGATGTCAGCCGACAACGTTTCTCTAGGAATGTTCAACTTGACCGGCATTCCACCCGCACCGCGTGGAGTACCACAAATCGAAGTGACATTCGACATAGATGCCAACGGCATACTGAACGTAACTGCAAAAGACTTGGCCACTAACAAAGAGCAGAAGATCACGATAACGGCTTCCACAAAACTCTCGAAAGACAACATTGAGAAGATGGTCAAACAAGCGGAGCAATTCGGGGCAGAAGACCAAAAACGTAAGGAAGAAGCAGAGGTTCGAAATTCAGCTGACAACCTCATCTACAGCGCAGAACGACTAACAAAGGAACTCGCGGGCAAGATATCAAAAGAACAATCTGAACAGGTCATGAGCCGCGTTTCGGAGCTTCGACAAGCTCTGGCGGGTAAAGATGTTGGGGCGATTAAGCAAAAGCTCGAAGCACTCCAGAAGGTCATGCAGGATGTTGGAACCGCTGCTTACCAGCAAGTGGCCCAGAAGCAAGCCGGACCAGGCGGACAAGCCGGCCCATCCGCATCAGGCCCGCAAAGTGAAAACCCTGCCCAACCGGTCGATGTAGATTACAAAGTCGTAGACGACAAGAAGTAGCAATGATACCGCGGCCGACCAATATTGTCGAAACGTGACTACTACGATATACTTGGTGTGCCGCGCAATTCGAGCAAGGACCAAATCAAGAACGAATACAGAAAACTTGCCCTGAAATACCACCCTGACCGAAACAAAGAGCCCGGCGCTGAAGACAAATTCAAAGAGATATCCGAGGCTTACGCCATCCTCTCGGATGATGATAAGCGGGCACAATACGATAGCTATGGCCACGCGGGCATAGATTCACGGTACACCACGGAGGATATTTTCCGAGGAGTAAACTTCGACGAGGTATTCAGAGACATCGGTTTCGGGTCCGGCGGATTCGAGTCAATCTTCGACATGTTCTTTGGCGGGCGCGAAGAGCGTCGCCCAACGAGGGGTGGCGACCTACGTTATGATCTCGAAATATCCTTGGAGCAAGCCTACTCTGGCCTCGCCACTGAAATAGAAGTCCCTAGACGAGAACGCTGCTCAGAATGTAACGGCACGGGTGCGAAGTCTGGGACTTCGCCAAAGAAGTGTTCGGAATGTGGAGGCACTGGCCAAATCCAACATGTCCAAACTCGGGGATTCATCCATTTCGCTCGAATTGAGCCCTGCCGTAAATGCCGTGGTAGAGGAACGATAATCGAGAAACCTTGCACTGTGTGCCGTGGGGTGGGAATCGTTGAACGCCACAGGCGAATCAACATAAGGATTCCCCCTGGTGTCGATACTGGCTCTCAGTTAATCCTACGTGGCGAGGGGGACGCAGCTAATGGGGGCGGGCAGAGGGGGAACCTGTACGTCGTCGTTAACGTCAGGCCGCACGATGTGTTCAGAAGGGAGGGGAACGACCTTCTCTCCAATATCGAAGTGAATTTCTCCAAGGCTATCTTAGGCGGTGAGGTCGAAGTACCAACATTAGACGGGCCTGCGAAAATAGTGATGCCCCCCGGAACACAAACTGGAGCGGTTTTCCGCTTAAGACGAAAAGGAATGCCGAGCCTTCGCGAGAACGATAGAGGAGACGAACTTGTCGCAGTTCGCGTGAAGACTCCTTCGAAACTAACCTCAAAGCAACGCGAATTAGTCGAAGAGCTCTCGCGAGAGGGCCTCTGAGCTCAGTTACGATTAGAGTCTTCTAACGAGTGACAAGAGCTGCTCGTGCACTTTCGGTCCACCCGCTAATATTGAGCGCGTGAACTTCCTCCAGCTATTGCCCGATGAGTCTGTTACTCGGCCCCTCGCTTCCTCTAGGATTAGACAACCGGCAGCTGTTTCGTAAATCGGTGACCTTTGAAAAACCGTTACGACTCCGTCGAACCTCCCGGAAGCTACGGAACACAAGTTTAACGCAACGCTTCCCGGAGACCGGAGCCTGCGCGTATAGTCATAGAGGCGCGCCTCGAATCCCAACGGATTAGGGATCGAGGGTTCCCTATCCCACCATTCGAAAATGAGGGAGGAATTTCTCAACGATTTTGTGTTGGAAACATGTATTCGCTTACCATTCAATTGCGAGCCTCTTCGTTGGCAACCGGTGTACATCTCATCCAAAACAGGGTTGTATATTGCGCCTGCCACTGGCTCTCCCTTTAGCAGCACGCCGATTGACACTGCAAAGTATGGTATCCTCTTTGCGTAATTCAACGTCCCATCCAGTGGATCCAGCGCCCAAACGAGATCGCGCGAACCGTAGTTTATGATACCTGCTTCCTCAGAATTCACTGTTGATTTGATCCTGCTTCGTCTTATGTTTTGCAAAATGATTCTTTCGGATTCTGTGTCAGCATTGGTAACGATGCTACCGGGGTAATCATACTTCCGCGTAATGGAGAGTTTTTTCGAGCTTTGAAACAGTTTCAGGAGCTTCTTTCCCGCCTCCTCAGCGCTGGCGGCGGCTACCTGTAGCAAGTCTTCAGGGTCGGTGGTCATGTCATTCAACTCGCTGCGATCGAACCCTCGACTACCCAGCCTGAAGGCCGTCGACCAACGCAGTCTGGCCCTTACTGAGCCAGTTCTCCATAAATTCGGTTATTAAAAGCAGCAAGCCGATGATGAGCATGAGGGCTCCTACTGTTGCTAAAATTGGAACGCTTACGGAGGCCGCGTAGCGAGTCAGCAATGAGTCGATTGCGAGGCCAATGCAGGAGATTCCCAGCGCCATCAAGATTATTGCAACAACAGCGCGCGTTCGCAAATGGAATCTGGCCAAGCTCGCAAGTGGAATGCTTTAAACTTCCCCTATTCCATGGACGCTTCCAGGCGGAGTAAATGGATTGGTTTCCTGAATTTGTTCTCAAGTACCTGAACTTCACGGGAAAATGCTACCGGCACTGCGATAAACCTACGGCGATGACAGTTGTTTCACAGAATTCAACCAGCCTAGTTGGTGCTTACCTTTGCCCGGAAGGGTTTGTTTCACAAGTTGTATACTTTAGCACCCAACCTGACCGCGAATGGTTTGAGAATTCGCTCCGCGAGCAGGTCGGAGAAGAGAACGTGAATCACAGAGATTTGCGAGTCGCTTCGCGCCACGGCTGGGAGCTTGGAGGAGATGCGCAAGAAATCCTTGATTCCAGGTTGGGGGAAGGCGCCGGCGTCACGGAAATTTATTGGACTAGATATCCTAAAACTGAGGAGCAAAAGCAGCAGGCCGTTTCCCTTTGCGTGGGGGACGGATCAAAGGTTGGTTGTATGAAGTTGTTCATGCATGATCGAAGCTCGACAGAGCGGCTCTGCCTGTCCTGTAGAGCGAAGTTCGGAAAATGAACCTACCCGGCCGACTTAAGCAAGCCTGCATAGTACTTACTCGCAAAGAAATTGTCCCATTGAGCACTTGTGACCTGAACTCCTTCCGAGAACCCGGTGAAAACGTGCTGTATGCTCCCGTCGTCTTGCTCGATGAATACTTGGGGTATAAGGTAGTCCTCCGCACAGTCACCCTGTTCCTTTACCAGTATGTCCGCCTCCTTCGCTTGGTCAGGTGAGTCTATGTCTAGAACACGAAGCTCAAAGTTCAATTCCCTCGCCATCCGCTGCGTCGTCTCAAGGGACAGCGGAACGCAGTGTGGGCACCACTGGGCTAGAACAATCGTTATCATGCGCAACACAAGCTACTCCACAAGGCGTTTACTACTCTTAGCTTTAATTCATTACGAAAGCCCCTCAAAAAACTAGGGATTCGCATGCATTCTGGCAAGACGCTAATCATGTCCGATTTCGACGAGACAATCGTCAACATCGACACCGCCGAATTTGCACTGGAGCGTTTTGCTGATCCAAGTTGGAAACGGATCGAAGAGAAATTTGAGAGCGGCAAGATTACTTTCGAAGAGTCTATACGAAATGAATTTGCCATGCTCAAGGTTAACGAACAGCAGATCCTGGAAGCGCTGGACAAAGTCGTAGTCTTCAGGCCAAATTTCGATAAGCTCGTCGAGTCTTGCAAGAAAAAGCGTTTGCCATTGACTATCGTGAGCGCCGGACTCGAGTTTTGTATACGGCATTTCCTAGGGCGGCAGGGCTGGTTGGAGTTTGTGGAAGTATATGCACCGAAAGCCACGTACACTCCCAACGGTTACGAACTGACCTTCCCTGAATTGTTGGGAACCGGGGCAATCAACTTCAAGGATGACCTAGTCAGGTATCGCAAAAAACAGGGCGACAGGGTGTTCTTCATAGGTGATGGAACAGGGGATTTCCCGGCTGCGAGAGCGGCTGATTTTCCATTCGCAATCAAGGGCTCTAGATTAGCAGCGGCATGTCGTAAGGGAAAGGTCACCCACAAGGAAATCAGCGACTTTCAAGAAGTTGTTGACGCAATCGACGAATTGAAGGGCTGAGAACTCACTCAGACAAGTTTTATTTGGGCATCGAATACGGGTCTGTCCGGGGTTTTGTGTATTGATCGTAATTGGAGGTTCATCGGCCGAAACTCTAGCGTCGAAGGTTGCACAAGAACTCCATCTAAAATCAGGATCATTGGATCTCCGACGGTTCCCAGACGGGGAGAAGTATCTCCGAGTGCTCGATGATGTCAAGAACGAAAACGTCGCCGTCATTCAATCAATACATCACACGCCTGACGAATTACTTTTCGAATATCTACTGCTCGTTGATACACTGAAAGATTTAGGAGCTAGCAAGGTTACCGCGTTCATACCATACTTCGCCTACGCTAGACAGGATGAACGCTTCAAACCTGGCGAAGCGCTAAGCTTCAGGACTGTCACAAAACTCATGGAAAGCGTCGGGACCGATGAGGTCTACACGATCGACATGCATCACCATCGCGTCCTGAAGTCTTCGGAGGTCTTCAAGATACCATCACATAATCTGTCTGCAATGCCTCTTCTCGCCGATTACGCTAAGAAAGCGGGGGAGGTACAGAAGCCTCTAGTGATTGGGCCGGACGCTGAGGCTGAGCAGTGGGCGAAAGTCGCCGCCGACAGGCTCGGGACTGACTACGATGTTTTCGAGAAAAAGCGGCTTGGAGATGACCACGTGGAAGTCCGCCCAAGGAGGTCGGACGCCAAGGGACGAGATGTGTTAATCGTTGATGACATAATCAGCACCGGAGGAACGATCGTAGAAGCTTCGAAAATACTTTTGTCACAAGGGGCGAATAAAGTCGCCGTTGCCTGCACTCACCCGATCCTAGCGCCCGGCGCACTTGAAAAAATACGACAGGCGGGAGTGGTTAGCGTCGTCGGGACCGACACCGTTCCTAGCCCAATCAGTCGTGTAAGCGTGGCCCCGTTGATTGCGAGTGAACTCAGAAAGGCAGGAATGAAGTGACAAGTTCCAAGAGAAACCTCTGGGTTACGTTCGACCTTTGGGGAACGCTCTTCATCGACCGCCCTGAGTTAGACGACGCTCGGAACGCAATGAGATGTGAAAGGATGTGCCGAATACTTTCGGAATCCGGCAATAGAGTTTCGGAAGAAGACGTGAAGGAGGGTTACGAGCAGACCGCTACCCAATTCCAAGCAATTTGGCGGAGCAACAAAGAACTCCATACAATGGAGCAAATTCGTCTAATCATGAATGCCGCACGCCTAAGCGACTTTGCCTTGGATTCTGGGACAGCTAGGAAACTTGAGAGTGCGTATGTTGACCCAATTTTTGATTCTCCTCCAGAGCTTAATGGCGATGCAATCAAAACTCTGCAGGGAATGCGCAACCAAGTTCGCGGAATCGGATTAATCAGCAACACGGGCCGAAGCCCGGGTACAGCCTTACGCGAACTGCTCAGGAAGTATGGCGTGTTGGGGTTCTTCGATTCAACGGTTTTCTCAGATGAAGTGGGTTCAAGGAAACCGGATCGCCAGATATTTGAGAAAGCAGTAGCCGCGCTTGGGACGGACCCAGCTAAGGTTGTCCACATTGGTGATGACCCCGAGGCGGATGTTTGGGGTGCTAAGAACGCTGGCATGAAGGCTCTGCTGTACGACTATCCCATACCAGAAGGCTTCAAGAATCGGCCAAGCTCATTGTTCGCCCTGTCTAGGTTTGATAGGCGAGTTCCGGATTCTGAGATCAGACCGGATGGCAGGATTAGTTCGCTGAGAGAAGCCCTCGACTTTCTGGATGCCCAAGATTGATGCCAACGGGGGCCGTCTGTTCAGGCGAGGTATTTCAGTAGAGTTTCGCGGTTTGGACTTCCGCGTGTTTCGGTTCGTGTTGCCTTTAGGCTTCCTGCCACGTTTCCCCAGTTCAGCGCCTCATGTTCACTTCGGCCTTCGGATAGCGCTGCTACAAAGGCGCCGATGAATGCGTCCCCGCAGCCCACGGTGTTCACGGCTTTCATGCCTAGTGACTTCAGGTCGAGGGCCCGAGATACTCTTTGTTCCTTCTTACTGTACATGATTGAACCCTTGGCCCCTAACTTGGCCACAACTTTCAGCTCACGGTTGGTCTTCATCATCTTGCGGGCAGCTACACCAAGATTCTTTGTCCCAATCAAAAAGGCCATTTCAGATTCGTTAGCTAACACGTAATCGACTTTCCGTAACATTTCCTCGGAATCTTTGAGGCCTCTTCTTGATTTTACGCCAGGGTCCCATACGATGACCTTGTCGAGTTTTCGTGCTTCACGGGCCAGGTTTAGAGCGGTTTCGAGAGGAGGGTCCATTATGGTGATGACTGACGATTTCGTGATTAATTCACGCCATATTGGATCATCCAGGTAATCTGCGGTGATCTGGGCGTTAGCTCCAAAGTGCGTGTGTACGATGTTTTCTCCCTTTGCGTCGATGATGATGTATGCTTGCCCTGACTCTGTGTCGTTGAAGAACTTCAGGCCTGATACATCCACGCCTTCGTCTTTGAAGATCCTAACCTGGTCGGATGCTACCGCGTCATTCCCCAACCCACCCATTATCGCGACCTGGGTTGGGCCAAGTAGCCTTGCGGCGGCGACCGCAGCGTTACCTGCTTTCCCGCCTGGGACACGTATGATCCGGCGAACAACTACTTCCTCGCCCCTTCGAGGAAACCTATCAATGAAGAGGTTGAGGTCCCAGTTTATAGCGCCAATGACGATTGTCTTTGCCAATGGCAACCACGAGCTTGTAGTCTAATGGAATCTAGATTTACACCTGATATTTGCGTGTTCCACATCCTCTCTTTTCGAGGTGCAATGCGCCCGATGTTTGGGTGTATGCCACCTTATGATTGGGTGGATGCCACCCTGCGGGAGCGGCGTGTATAACCACCAAATTTCTGATGTTATGCCGACATGACTGGCAAGAATCGACACGCCCGATGATTGGGTGTGTCCACTTTTCCCCAATCCGTAATGCGACCGCTGGAATTTGAACCGTTGTTATTTCTCATAGCAGCTGCACTTTCTTGCCCGGTGGTTTGAACAACCAATCAACCTATGATCCCTGCAACCACAAATAATGCACCTTTTCTCTGACATCCTAATCGTCACGTGTCAATCGCTTCTTGAACTGTCGCCTCTTGAAAGTTATGCCTCCTACGGTTTAGAGTTTCTCTGCAAAATGTCCTAAGTAACCGTCCCATCCAGAACTTGCGTAGGTAGATCGGCTGAGATTTACCTTCGAATCCAAAGAAAACTGCCGGTATATCTGCCCACAACAAACTTGAAACCGGAACAGACACAGGAAAAGCCTCTGTGTTTTTATGTATAATGCGGGTGCGTTAGCGTTTGGCCAACCTATACGGATTCGTTTGAGTTGACATTGTCTTCTAAAATATTCCTCAGAGAAGCCACTGGACTAACAAAGAAAGTTTCGTTACTAGACGCAGTGGCCATCAACGTTAGTTACATGTCTGTTGGGGCAGCTCTCGCTCTCGTTGGGTTTACGATGCTAGCCCTTCCGACGGTGTCAGGTGTCAACCTCGTTTTCGGTTCCGCAATTGCCGCATTACTGACTATCCCTCAAATGATCGTATACACTATGATGTCGCGTCGCGTGTCAAGGACTGGAGGGGACTATGTGTGGATGTCGCGGTCGCTTGGTGGTTTTCTCGGAAGCACTGTAACGTTAATGGGTATCACACTCGAAACGATGCCCTACCTCGCGCTTATCGCATTGTCAGCCGTGTTCGCTGTTGGATCTGTCGGGCTATCCCTTGGTTACTCAAACATGTTGGGTCTCGCGTTACCAGGTAACATAACGGGCTCCGATCCCCTCTCGCAGTTCCTGTTAGCCTCTATACTCGTGTTTACGCTAATCGTAATCAACATACTGAAGCCTAGGCTTGGATTCAAATTGATCTCAACGTTCTGGATTATCGGCATGGCTGCCGTAGCCCTTGCCGTTGCAACAATACTCACGGCTGGCACGGCGGGTGTAGAGAAATACGTAAACGGACTGAACATTCCGAATACGACGTACGCCTCTCTCGCCAGCTCATACTCGGGGCCCGCTTTCGATTTGAAATCAACTCTCTTAATGATGCCTTACTTTGCGCTCTTCACGTATCCTTGGTTTAACGCGGCGCCCTCAGTTGGTTCCGAGTTGGCGGGCAGAGCATCGAAGTGGAACGTTCCAATCTCGCTCCTTCTAGCCTTCCTCGTCGTTACTATTCCCTTTGGATCGATGTACTATGTTGGAGGGTTCCGGTTCATGACCGCAGCATTCTCAAACCCAACTCTAGTGAACAATTACTCATTCAATTTCTGGACTTTGGCTATGGGCGTATCGTCGAATTACGTGCAGGCTTGGATAATAGGCATCGGCTGGGTCGTGCTGACCGTTGCGATCTTAGCCTTCGGCATAATCACCATCTCCAGGTACATGCTGGCACAGGCTTTTGATCGATACCTTCCGTCACAGCTTGCCTACGTAAGCCCGAAATACGGCTCGCCCGTGGTCGCGCATGTACTTGACCTTGGAGTAACCATAGGCCTAATCGGCCTAGCGGCCTTTCTATACGGAACGCTTTCCTCGCTCTACGGTGCCGTAATGGCTTCAATGATTTACTTCGCTTTCGTCGGAATTGCAGCCGTAATCTATGCTGTGAGGAAGGAGAGGGGAGGCGCCAAGGTCCTACTTGCAGCCTCAGGGGTCCTACAGTCCCTTGTCTTCGCCTATTTGACCTACGAATTCCTAAGCTATCCAAGAGTTTGGGGAGGTAACCCGTTAGCCTACGGCTACATCGCCGCCACTTTCATAGTGGGCGCCTTACTATACGTAATCACGAAGAACAAGCTTCGGAATGAGGGCTTGAACATATCACTAACGTTCAAAGATATTCCCCCGGAGTAGCACATCGCCTCAACCGGAGTAATTGTAAGCGTAGAGGGTCGCTGTTGGAGACTTTACTTTTTCTTGTTGGGGTACGGGCACAGATTCTCTACCGGACAGGTGGAGCAGAGCGGCCTCCGTGCTCTGCAAGTCTGTCTCCCATGCGCCATCATATACAACGGGACGAAACGCGCATCCTCTTCACGAAACAGCTGCATCAAGAACACTCTAACCTTTTCATACCCAGCTTTCCTTGGGGCGAAGCCGAGCCGTTTCGAAACGCGGTCTACGTGTGTATCCACAGATATTGTGGGACGGCCTAAAACACCTAGTAGAACGTCCGCTGTTTTTGGTCCCACTCTCGGCAATTCCTGGAGTGCAACCCGCACTTCTTCAACCGAGCCGTTCAGTGCGGTTTCAACGTTACCCGAATATCGTTCAGCAATGACTTTGGCGAGCTGCTTTAGGCCTCGTGCCTTTTGCTTATGCAAACCTGCAACGTGGATAGCTTTCTCTATAGTCCGCACGTTTGCTCCGCTTAACCCAGTTACGGTTACGCCTACTCTCCGGTCAAGGTTTCTGAAGGCTCTGAGTGCAGCCACATCTGTACAGTTCTGTGTAAGAACGGTTACGACAAGAATACGGAAAGGATCTGGTGTTTCTTTTGTCACAGTCAATGTGGCGAAGTCTTTCTCACGTATGACGAGCGTAGCGCGGAGGATATTGAGAATTTTCTGGGCCCGGTCTCTCTCAGATTTGAGAACTATATTTTCCAATTGTGATTGTTCTTCAGGCGAGTGCGTTCGCAATCAGAATTGTTCTCGTGCCGTAAACTAGCAGTAAGATCCCTGCAACCGCTAAAATCCATGAAACGCCACGTTCCCATCTTTGGCCTTGGTGGAATTCTATGAGAATCACTCGAATTCCGTTCAAAGCGTGATAGTCGACGAAGACTAGAAGGAGTTCCAAGGTGGTGGCAAGAATCAAGTTTCGGTAGACCTCGATCACAGAGTATGCGCCGCCGCTGAATGCAAGGTTCTGAAGGTATGGGCCGGTCAAGAAAACGGTGAAGAGGTGGAGGCCTCCAGCAATGACGATGCCAAGTCCCGTGATGTAGTGGAAAAGCATCTTAGTGGATTCTTTCATGCCTCAAACCCCGAAGAAGACGTTTAGAGCGTACACGGCTGTTGCCACTGCGAAGATTACGCTCAGCCAGAATAGAGCTCTCTGCGACTTTGTGAAGGATTTTGGTTCATAGGGAAAGTCAGGCCTGGTGGGCCGGCCCTGCAACAATCCGAACTCAGTCAGCGTGAGCCTGATTCCGTTTATTGTGTGGTATGCGAGCATGAAGCCGATGACAACTAGGCCGGTGTCGAAGACGGGGTTATCTAGGAATTGGAAGGTTGCTGTCCAAACATCCTTCGCTGAATTGAATGAAGGTACGCTCCAAACGGCCATGCCGCCAACTACGTTCCCGGTTTCCACAATATGTGCCAAGAAGTAAGCGGTGACGGCGATGCCGGATATCCTCTGCAGAGCATAGGCCCACCTCTCTAGGTTGTACCTTGCGGGGTACAGCCAACCGAGCAATGCTTTCTTCAGTTCAGAGATGAGGGGTTCGGCCACCCGAACCACTACTGCGCCTTAGTTTCCCAGAGGCCTACCACGTTCCCTTCACTGTCTTGAAAGTAAGCTGCGAAGCCCATGTCGCTTACGGGCATTTTCTTCCGGATCATTTTTCCGCCGTTCTTCTGGATGCGCTTTTCGGCTTCGTCGATGCTGACCACGTTGATCGTGACGGTCGTGTGTTTGACTGGATCTTCGCGTTCAAGCATGCCGCCGTTTATTGCGCCAGGTTGAGTAGGGCGGCCATCTTCATCTGAAGGAGTAGTCCCAACGATCGTGTAACCCATTTCAGGGATGGCGTTGATTGACCAGTCAAAAGTTTCCTTGTAAAACTTCTGTGCCCTTCCCAAGTTATCAACAGGAATTTCGAAGTGCACAACGCTATCTGGCATAGGACTCATCTCGGGCTGGAACTGGCGAGGTTCATAAAAGCGTTTGGGGAAGCGATTGAATCCACATCGAGTCGGGCCTTTTCAGCCAAACGACATCACTCATCTCTCCGTGGGAACGCTTGCTCCTCGTTCGGATATTTTGTGCACGGCGTTTTAGTGCATTGGGCGAATCTGCAATGCGAAATAGTGCACTCGCCGCTAGACCTCGTGCACGTAGGAGGTCATTCAACATTACGCTTCGGCTGAGTCCAGCTATTGCTTATACTCTTCTGGTTCTGGCCAAGTCGGAGGATAGAACACGCACGCATATCGTTAACCGAGCCGTAAAACACTACTTGGAAAGCTACTACCCGGGTACCCGAATCCTCAGGAGTCGAGTGGGGACGATTAATGTTGATTTGAAAATGTGGGCCGTTGGAGTTCGATCCGAGGCGTTATGGGGAGACAAGAATGTTCGCTATGATTCATCTAACAAACTTGATGAGGCCTTCGAGGAGGCTCTCAAACTTGCCCTCTACGCCGGCAAAAGAATGAAGCTTGAGATGGGGTTTCACACGTACATGTTGGCGTCCCACCTAGCAGAAGCAAAAGCCTTGACGCTCCAAGACGCGGAAAGAACAGTATTGCTAGAAATCGCACTTAACGCAGAAAAGGAACTCGATGCTCTCGAAGGGATGGTAGCAAGCGGAAAAGGAGATGCAGACGATGAGGCTAAGACGCAACCTGACGAAGAGCGTGAGTCTCAGAGCTCAGAGTTCTGAAGGCTTCACGTTCACTCATTGTTAGACTGGGACGCTTCCCAGTCCCTTGTGCCTAACGTGCTTCCCGCCTTGGCCTTTGAAGCGTTCTTGGTCCCAAATGTTCCCTCGCTCATGGTAACCGAAATTCTCCCAATACCCGTCCTCGTACTCGCGTATGAATTCAACGCCCGTCAGCCACTTTGCGCTCTTCCACCCGTAGAGGTGTGGAATGAAAGGGCGCGCGGGGAACCCTTGCTGAGTTGGAATCGGTTTGCCATTCATTTTGAAAGCAATTAGGGAATCTTCAACCATCGCGTCCTCAAACGGGACAGGTGCAGTGTAACCGTCCCCACAGTGGAACATGATCCACTGCGCGTCAGCCTTGACGCCTGTTAACTTCGCGAGTTCGCGAAATGGGACGCCTTCCCAGACAACGTCCTTTACGCTCCAAGAAGTTACGCAATGAAAGTCTCTCTTGAGTTGAACTTGAGGTAGCTTCTGCAGATCATCGAAGCTGAGGCTCAGTTCTTTCTCGACCAGGCCCTTTGTTGACAAACGCCATGTGTCGAGTTTGATTTCAGGCACACCAAGGGTCGCGTAGATCGCCCAACGTTTGGCAAAGGATTGTCCCGGTGGAATCGAAGTTTGCATTTTTCCTCTCCCAAACGATTCTTGCGATTCTAATATGTGAATGGGCTAGGTCCGCTAAAAAAGGCGCCCTTTAATGATGCCTTGGAACAGTCTAATCGGAGCACAGAAGCGGAAAGAGCGTTATTTCGCAGGCGAATAGGCCACATTTCAATCATAGGGGGACTTGGTCTTTGAAAATGTTAGATCTCACCGCTGACCTTTCTCTCGATCTCTTCGTTCGCGACATCCACGCCGGGACGCACATCGAGGCTCCGGCTTACCTTTTCGGTGGCGGAAAGCGGATCGACCAATTTGGGTTAGAATCGTTCGTAGCAGAATCGATCCTTCTCGATCTCACGGATAAAGAGCCTGGGCAGCCGATTGATGATGAGGATTTGGAGGGTGCTGAGGAACGTGCGGGGATAGGATTGCGCGAGGGCGAGGTTGTTCTTCTCCACACAGGTAGGGATGATTCCAAACACGATGATACCGTCCCAATGCCTCATCCTTACTTGAGCGTGAACGGGGCGGAATACCTAGAATTCAAACGCCCGTTCATGGTTGGAACCGACGCGCCGAGCATAGACCCGAATGGCAGTAAGCAATTATCAGCGCATTCGATCTTGATGAGGGCCGGAATTTTAGTCTTGGAGAGCCTGTGCAATTTGGACAAGATTCAGCAATCGAGGTTTCGGCTGCTTGCGCTTCCGCTTAAGCTAAGGGGGTCGACTTCACCTGTACGCGCCGTGGCAATCCTAGAAGAAATTTAGGTGCATTGCTTCCGTTCTTCTAGCGTGGGTAGTATCGGCCGGTTCCCATGGTTTCCGCGATGTGTTCTAGGCGGGAGATGCGTTTCTGTGTTGAAGGGTGGGTTGAGAAGAGCTCTCCGATAAGTGAACCTCGAAATGGGTTGATGATGTACAGCGTGGAGAGTGCGGGGTTTGCGTTTTTGCGAGCGGGCCTTTGTTTCGCGTAGGCGTCTATTTTTTCAAGTGCGCTTGCCAAGGCTATTGGGTTCCTCGATAATTTTGCGCCCCCTTCATCAGCTGAGTATTCGCGGGTTCTGGAGACTGCAAGTTGCACGAGCATTGCAGCAAAGGGGGCTAATATCATCATTAGGAGGAGGCTGATTATGTTCCCCTGCTGTCGGTCGCGGCCTCCATATCCTCCACTATAGCCGAAAGCGCCTCCGAACAGCCATCCCCATTGGGCTAAGTAGGTGATGGCACCCGCTACTGTGGCTACGATCGTGGTCGTCAGCGTATCCCAATTCCTAACATGGGTCAATTCGTGCGCGAGAACAGCTTCGAGTTCTTCGTCGTTCAGGATGTTCAGAAGGCTTGTGTGAACAGCCACGGTGGCGTTGTTGGGGCTGCGGCCGGTTGCGAACGCGTTTGGAATGGGGCTGTTGACAAGTGCAACTTTTGGCATCGGGGTTCCAGTTTCCGCTGTAAGCCTACTCAGTGCAGAGTAGACTCGAGGAGCCTCCTGTTCAGTGACTATGTGGGCGCCGCCCATGCGTAAGACGAACTTGTCGCTGAACCAATAGATTATGAGGTTCATGAAAGCGGCGAAGCCGAGTGCAAGAAGTGGTGAGAGGCCTAACAAGTATGCGATTACAAAGAGGATGCCCGTAAGAACTCCGATGAGGAGGGTCGTCTTGATGAACGTCCAAACCATGGCTTACACGTCCTATTTTGTTACCTCAAGTAACAAGTGCTATAAATTCTTACCGCTATGGTTCTGTTGCGATCAAGGCTCACATTCGAAAAATCGGCTCAATTTTATGGGTGTTGCATCACGGCTCATTTGGGGCTTCTATTAACATCACGGGTTCTGTTACCTCTGTATCGGACGGGAGAGCCTGTTACCTTTCGGGAAGAAGGTAGGTCTACTTCTTCGTCAAGCCCTTTGCGTTCAGATACATTAGATGGGCTGAAAATCGCGGACATTCTTTGAATTGCGTTGAGTTGTTGCAGAGATTCTTTCGTTCTTCCCTGGTTGGCTTATAGTATCCAGCAGCAGAGACTGCTCTGTTCGCGACAACCTTTGCTTGCGCTGTACAATAACCCTGTAGCAAATACACGCAATCCATCGGGTTTTCCTCACATAGAATTTCCGTATATCAAACATAAGACTTTGCCAATGACTGTTTTCACCTCACTCTAGCGTTCCAAAATTACGGTTGCTAGAGTAATCCGACGGTTTTTTACAGCCCCAAGCGTCCGACAGAAACTTTACAGAGCCTTTAGAGGTGCCCAAAAGTCCCGACATGTAACACCAAAAGGCAGAACCCTAAGACGTAACAGAGCCTTCAGCCGTATCTGGGTCTTAAACTTTGAAGCTTGGATTCTCGGATTCCTCGGTCTAGTCCTCGATAAGGAACTGTTGCGTTCACGGCTCAGTCCGCTATTGTCAGAAATTGTTTGCTACAGTCCCAGGGAGAATTTGATAGAGCGTAACGTTCGCCAGGCCGAATATCCTCCGAATCAATGACCGAAGTTTCCGAAATCCCCTCTTAACGTAGAACAGAATGCGTGCCCAGACGCTTACGATCGCTGCGATTATTTCCATATGGAGCATAGGATCCAAGATAAATCCCACGTAAACGTGGCCAATACCTCATCTTATCTCTTAGGTCAAGACACCAAACAAGGACTTGACAAAACCAAATCTAGGACACCAGACGGTTGGTCTTCTCATACCACATGACAAGGACCCGTTACCCACACTGTTTTCGCCTGTAAGCTGACGGTTCTTGAATGCATGTTTCTAGGATGTTGACTTTCGTGTCATACTGGCAGAAGTGTGGTCGTGATTATGAGGGTAGAGCCGACGATAAGAAAAACGACGAGCGAGAGAAGCCTAATCCTTGCTAACGAGAGCACCTTAGTTAACCGATTTCCAATAGAAGTTTCAACTGCCGTTGCTGCCACGAGGCCCGTTAAGGCTCCGACAAAAACGAGGAGCGCATTTCCGAATCGGGCAACGAAGACGATTGTTAGAATTTCGGTCGCGTCACCAGCAAGGTCGAGGATAGCCAGCATAGACACCATGCCTGCGAATGCGGAAAGTAGGTTCCTTCTGGAAGAATAAGCCAAGAGCCTGTTCCTATCCTTCGCAAGCTCCTTTTCCTGCTTCTTCTTGCTGACCTTGAAGAACTCCCATAATCCATAGCCAATCATAATTACGCCGCCCGTGATCTTGATCCAGAAGACTGGGAAGGAGCTTACCAGAAACTGGCCTATTGTGACGATTATTGTGGTCGTGATCGTAAATGCGGTTACCCCAGCCGCGAACACCAACGATTGTTTGGTTCTTGTCGCTAGGGCAATCAAGAGAAGAGCGTCCTTATCGGTCAGCTCTGCAACGAAAATTGCTGAAGCCATTAAGGCTAGGGCTGAAGCTACTTCCAATCTCCACACTCACGTTTTCATGTCTTCGTATCAGTGAACTCATTGGAACCAGCGCTGAGAGGCGCCGGCGTCACACAGGTTTATGATCTCCGCGGTTTGGTTTGACCCTATCTGCGCGCCACGATTCGTTCAGTTTCTTGGTAGATTGGCAGCCCGTCCTTGGGGTCTGCTCGTACCTTTACGAATGCTTCCATAATCTTTCTTGTTATAGGTCCTACTTTGCCGTCCGCGATTTCTATGCCCCTTACTTTAACGAGGGGGACTACTTCGGATAGCGTTCCGGTCAGGAAGGCTTCGTCGGCGTTGGTTACGTCGTATGGCGTAAGGCCTTTTTCGACCATTTTGTACTCTAAATCCCTAGCCAGCCTGATTATTCGCTTCCTCGTAACGCCCGGCAGAATGCCAGCAGTGGAAGGAGGTGTGAATATTTCGCCCTTTTTCACAATGAAGAGGTTCGTTGTCGTAGCCTCTGAGACGAATCCGTTTCGGTCCAGCATGATCGCGTCGTCGGCACCAGCATCGACGGCCTCAAGTTTAGCGAGGACGCTGTTGAGATAATTCAAGGACTTTATCTCGTGCGTAGTGGCGTCGACGGCGTCGCGTCGAACCGAGGAGATAATTACTGATATTCCCCTTTGTTTTGCAATCGTGCCAAAGGCGGGGTCCGCATACTGGGTTATAATTATAACCGAAGCTCTGCGGCACTTTCTCGGGTCGACTCCCAAGTCGCCAACGCCTCTTGTAACGACCAAGCGAATGTATGCGTCCTTCAGGCCGTTCCGTTTGAGCGTTTCAACCACCGCCCGCGTCATGTCTTCGGGGGTGAGCGGAATTTGGAGCCTGATCGATTTCGCGGAACTGTAGAGTCGTTCTAGGTGTTCTTTGAATTGAAAGATGACACCATTGTACGCTCGTATTCCTTCGAATACTCCGTCACCATAGAGTAAACCGTGGTCGAAGACTGAAATTGAGGCGTGGGATTTCGGATTCCATTCCCCGTCTATGTACACAACGGGTTCCTTTACTACCAAGAACGGTCCCCGCCGGCCTACCCGTAGGATCGTATAAAATGGTTCCTTCGGCAGGTTTCAACGGCAAAGCATCAACCCACTGCCCGGTGGGCTAGGGGGCTGGTTTAACTCGCATTCAACCTTCGGGCGGAGTGCCGCGAAGAGAAGCTTCAATAAGGCAAATTATACGGGCCAATGAACGTTCTCGGAACAAGTGGGCCGGTAGTTCAGCCTGGTTAGAAGACGAACGGTCTGGCCTGAACGTTGCCCTTACACGGCAAAGGTCGCCGGTTCAAATCCGGTCCGGCCCACCACACGACCAGTCCGGCCCATTCTCAGAGCAACGATAAGGATACCGACACTCAACAATCGAATCTCAAGTCAGCGCCCTGAGAAGCATAGCCCATCACGCAGACATAAACAATCCAGACGACGTAAAGAAATATCTAGCCAGACTACAGGTAACCGAGTCAAGAAAAGAAACATTAGTGATTAGACTCAACCGATTCTTTAGGTGGAAGGGAATCAGGTGGGCACCGAACCGATAATTGCCCTGAGATACTTCCGGAGAGTATACATTCGAAGACGAAAACACACTTCAGAAAGCGAAGATAGTTTCAGTCTATTGAACTTGATGAAAGTTCACAGGGAATATTATGGGAGGGCAAGCAGGCACGTCCAACTCCACGACTGCGTTGGCCGCTATCACTCTCTCAGTCTGGATTTCGGAAATTAGGGACTCAGTTTGACCAACAGCGAAAAGGCGATTCACTGATGTCGTTTTAGAGAGGTTCTTGGTCACGACCGTGCCGTTCGGAAGGGTGACATTGACCAACGTTAACCTAACTTCATTGATAGCAAATTGTCTGCCCAGATTATTCGTAAAGGTGATGTTGATTATCATCTCGTATCCACTGTTGGTTAGCCGGACGGTGTTTTTGGTCGTCCAATCCCAATTCATCCGAGGGTCGTCAGATTTCGGACATGCTTCTGGGATTTGTGTGGAGCTAATTGGACTGATTGTGTTGGTATTGCTAGTTGGTGTCTGATTTGATACGGAGTAGACCCCCCAAAGTGTGACAAGAACTATCACAGCAAAGATGATGTATTTCTTCCTCAAGGCTAGGCCTCGGAACTGGCTATTGAAAACGATTAGACGTACCCATAGAGGCCACTTAAGATTTTGTCAACTTATCTCCTTACAGTTCCGCAGAGAACTAAGGAATTGTATCGAAAGGTTTCCTGCTCGAGAGTTTGACTTCATTCTTCAGAAGGATGAATTAGGCTACTTCCGCAAGAGGAAGTAAAGCATCTGGGGAGTCGCTACATAGCCTTTCATACCTAATCGCTTTAACTAAGACGGGAAGATAATCGTCCGAAGACATCCGCATTATGCGCCTCGCAGTCACAATTTGTCGAGACGATAATTGGACTATTCCTATATCCTGACACCGACCCGCTTTGTCCAAGAGATTAGAAACTCTCTCTTGTATGTGGGGGTCTCGATTTCTAGGATGAACAGTCTCCTACAGACTAGCCCCGCTCACCCTGAATCAGGATTGAAGAGGTATGCAAATACAGTTTAAGGCTTGTACCGAACTCCTTATTACATATGTCATACTATAGCGGGTTCATAACAAAGGAGTGAAAAGAACAATGATAAATTTCGTGCAAGTCGTACTAGAGATAGCTCACTTGGGTGGATTACACTACTTCCAGCCACAAATGATAGCTCATTTGGGTGGATTACACTACTTCCAGCCACAAATGATAGCTCACTTAGGCGGACTTCGCAACTTTCTGCCTTTCTAGGTTGAGTAGGTAACCCGTAACGAAAGGGCGCGTCGCCCTCTCCAATATTTTTTTCGTTTGGTAACGATACTTAGCCAAGTCTGAGAATGTATAGTGCCAATCTGTCCCTAACTGAACCCACGATGGTGAACCATTCAGGTTTAGCGTAAAGCGTAGCGTCATCTGGTCCGGTCAGATTGTTTATTCTGACAACAGGAGTCTTTCCAATCAAATCCGTAACACCGTTGGCAAGGATCATTGAGATTGCGCCTATTCGAAATTGGAATAGCGCATGGTCAGCGAGGCATTAATAGAGTATTGACATCCCTATTCCCGTTAGACTTGCATTGAGCTTGAATTATTCTGATTGGAATAATGTTCTCATTCATGCCTTAATATCGCTCAAGCAGCTGAGCGCTCTTCAAAGTGGGTTGATGGTTGTCGATGGGAACTGTGCAGACGTTAACGTGCCGTCGATGCAATAAGAGCATTCAACCAATAAAGACGATTTCATGTCCTGATTGCTTTGCTCCATTAGACGTTCGCTATGACTACGATTCTATAAGACTCTCGCATAGCTCATTCAATTCGCGGCCGCGCACGTTGTGGAGATATGTCGAACTCTTGCCGATTAAAGACCCGAGAAACATTGTTGATTTGAACGCAGGCTTCACTCCACTTCATCGTTGTAGAAACCTAGAGCGCCTTCTGGGCCTAAGAGAAGTGTACGTCAAAAATGATGGGTTGAACCCAACCAATTCCTTCAAAGATCGGCCGGCTAGTGTTGCTGTTTCGAAAGCCATCGAATTTCAGTCAAGTGCGGTGGGCGCCGTTTCGACTGGTAATCTCGCGGCTGCAGTCGCTGCTCACTCAGCTAAAGCTGGGCTTCCATGTTACATATTCATTCCTGAAGGAATCGAGAGCGGGAAGATCGCCCAGATAGAAGCTTATGGGCCTAACATTTTTTCTGTAAGAGGAACCTACGATGATGCAAATCGGCTGGCGTATTTAGCGTCCGAGACCTATGGTTGGGCAATTGCAAACATCACTATGAGGCCATATTATGTTGAAGGCTCGAAGACGATGGCATTTGAGATCTGCGAACAATTAGGTTGGCGGCCTCCCGATCACATAATCGTAGCTGTTGGTAGCGGTGCACTTATGCGGGCTATTTGGAAGGGCCTTAATGAATTCGAACGCGTAGGCCTTACCGGAGATGCGAGCACAGCCATCCACGGGGCTCAAGCGGCTGGCTGCGCACCGGTGGCGAACGCATTCGAAAACGGAAGCGACACGATCCGGCCCGTGGCAAAGCCGGACACCATAGCTAAGAGCATAGCGATAGGTGACCCAGGCGACGGAGCCTACGCCATCGAGGTTGCTAAGAGAACCGGTGGCACCGTAGGGAAAGTGACAGACGCGGAAATTCAAGAAGCCATAAGACTTCTCGCTGGCAAAGAGGGAATCTTTAGTGAACCCGCTGGTGCCGTAACCGTCGCCCTACTGAAAAAGCTCGTTGACGAAGGACGGATTCTTCCCGATGAAAGCGTTGTTTGCTGTATAACCGGAAACGGCTTGAAGTCTGTCGAGGCCGTCCAAGCATCCAAGGCACAGTGGCATACTCTCGATCCTACCCTTCCAGCACTTAACGCGCTAATGGCGAATAGGTGATTTGTGATGGGAAAAGTGAACGTCAAATTCTTCGGCGCAGCCATTGAAGCGGCAAAACGACAATCCGAGACGGAGGTCGACGCATCAAACGTGCGCGAACTCTTGGATAGACTGTCTGACAATTTCGGGGACTCCTTCCGGAAAAAGGTTCTTGACTCTCAGGGGAGGCCCCAATCGTTCGTTAATGTCTTTGTCAATGACAAGGACATACGCCACCTAAACGACCTAGAAACACCGCTGAACGATGGTGACGAAGTGTTGATACTTCCCGCTGTCGCGGGAGGTTGAGAATTCCTAATGCAAGAAATCACGGAACTCGTCCAGCAATCCATCGATCAATCTCGAATAATTGAGCTATCGAAGGAAGAGTTTCGTCGGTACGGCAGACACCTAATCATACCCGAAGTCGGTATGGAGGGCCAGAAGAAACTCAAGGCCTCAAGCGTGCTTTTGGTGGGCACCGGAGGGCTTGGATCACCGCTCTGCCTCTACCTCGCAGCCGCTGGTGTAGGCCGCATAGGGTTGGTGGATTTCGATCAAGTCGACTACAGCAACCTCCAACGTCAAGTAATATTTTCCGTTCGTAACGTTGGCCGGCCCAAACTTGAAGGAGCGAAAGACCGCATACTAGAAATTAATCCCAACACCCAGGTCGACAGTTATGAAACTAAACTGACATCAGAAAACGCCCTGGATATCATCGGAGGCTACGATGTCGTAGTCGACGGCACGGACAACTTCCCTACCCGATACCTTGTCAATGACGCGTGTGTCCTTTTAGGGAAAGCGAATGTTTATGGGAGCATTTTCAGGTTCGAAGGCCAAGTTTCGGTCTTCGACGCCAAACGTGGCCCATGCTACCGATGTCTCTATCCTGAGCCGCCGCCCCCAGGACTTGTACCATCATGTGCTGAGGGTGGGGTGCTGGGGGTCCTCCCGGGCGTCGTGGGAACACTTCAGGCTACTGAAACGATTAAACTGATACTTGGTAAGGGCGTTCCTCTTGTTGGCCGGCTACTCCTCTTTGACGCTCTGAACATGAAGTTCAGAGAGCTCAAACTACAGAAGGACCCCGACTGCCCCATATGCGGCCGGAACCCGACCATTAAATCACTAATTGACTACCAAGCGTTCTGTGGTCTTGGCGGCAGTGAAGCTGCGTCACTCAACGAAGAAGATGAGATTACAGTAACGGAACTCAAACGCCTGATAGACAAAGGAGGTGTCAATCTGATCGATGTTAGGGAACCACACGAATACGAAATCTGCAGAATCGAAGGAAGCAAGCTCATTCCCGTAAGTGAAATCCCAAACCGTATCAACGAATTCAACCTAACAGACGAGTATATCTTCCATTGCCATACCGGCGTAAGAAGCGCTCGGGCAGTGAATCTCCTACGTCAGCTCGGCTTCAAGAAAGTCAAAAACCTGAAGGGAGGCATCGACGCCTGGGCAGATGAAGTTGACCCCTCAATTCCCCGATACTAGCAATCAAGCGGAACTTTGGGCTCTTCACCGTAGATCGTTCGCTTTCGAAATCAGGTTCTTTCTGCCGGCTACCCAATAGAAATTGAAAATGGTCCCGACCGACGTTCTTGAGGATGACTTTTCGGCCTACGTTTGCGAAACCTAGAAAACCGAATTTAACGCTGCTAGGTTTGGGAAGCGTCTAATGAGGTCCCCATAATTCTATTCCTCATTCTATGGCGTGCAGTTAGGTTCGGATGTTCTGCAGTAAGAGCGTGATTTGACTGTTCGCTAGCTTTGATGCAACCACGAGGACCGCGAATGCAAATATGAAGCCAAGAATCGCTAGTTGTGGTAGAATGATGCCGTATTCCATAACCGAGATTAGGATCGGCGCGGCGGTTAACATCGCTGAAACGATCGCGATCAGCATTCCCATTAGGGACCCCCAGACACCGACGTAGCGGCTGCGTATCATCTCACGAAAGTCAGGAAACCTCGTCCCGAAACACATTCCAATCGCTGACTCCTCAAACACAACTGCTACTCCCAGCGCAAGAACAAGCCAGAAGTAAGTCGCAAGGGATCTTAGCAGAAAACTCAACACCACTAGCATCCCCACGCCAAACAGCATGCCTAGGAGTATTGCAAACAGCATCTTCGCCCTCAGAAGCCTACCTGCTTTCACAGGGGCGACGTAAAGGTTCCACACGGCGTATCCCTCCTGGCCTATGCTAGTCATCGAGAGGAGTCCAACGAAAATTGCTATGGGGAGCAAGTACAGAGGGATGATGACCAACAATCCAGGCGCTTCGGGCATCGATTGATCCCCCAGGGGGAAGAGTGAGATGCCCATCGAGATGGCTAGGACAAAGGGAATCGCCAAGAACCTAGCCATCTCCCTCCTCCTCGTGAGCGAACGCAGATCCTTCCGAAGAATCGCCGATTCAGCTACTCCAATCAAAGGTAACCGGGAACCTAGGCCGCGAGCGTGATAGTTCTGCGGGGAAAGTTTGATTGAGACTGGAATTGGAACCCAGAACCTTGCGCGCAACTTAGTTGCCGCCGCGAATAACACAAGCGTGAAGAGTGCTGAGAGACTTGCAAATTCAAGAAATGTGAATATGTTGCCTTGGGAGACGCCGAGCACTGCAACTGAGGGCCAGAGTACAGGAACGAACCATGCAATTTTCACCGTTTGAATCACGCTCTGGAGAAAGTAGCCGATTATTTGTCCGTTGAAGAGCAACTGGACGAAGACGAGCATGATTATCGTCAGGGCGAGGCGGAAGAATATTCCAGAGCGTCCGCTCTTTTTGTAAAAGCTTGATGAGATACGGTTGGTTATTGTGTCCAGAACTTCAACGACGCAGGATCCAATTGCTAGGGCGGTTGTCGCCATCAAAGCTGCAGCAAGCCAAGCAGGAGCCATCCCGAGGATTAGTGCAGGTCCAAGCAACAAGCCCAGAAGAAGGCTGAGCATGAATGAGTAAATGTAGGATTCAGATAATGTGGAGGCCGCAACATATTCTGCGGGTGAGATTGGAAGCCAATTCACGGTATCTGTATTCAGCGATTGGATTGGTTGGCTAATTTCGTACAGAACTCCGAAAAGGATGACGGCGGAGGCAATGCCCACGGGTACTCCTGCCAAAGCGGTTGCTTCGATACCGGTGACGGCTTCTAGGAAGAGTGGGGGGCCCTTCGAGAGCAGTAAATAGCCGGCTAGGCCGAGACCAACAAGCAGCACTAAGTCCACTGCTAGGATTGTACGGGGTTCTCCGAATATTCGGGCCAAGGTCTTGCTTCGTTGAGTTCCTCGAATTTGAGAGCGTGTCAAGACGACGGCAAGCTTGTACACCGTCTTGATTCTCATCGGGTGAGTGCCTCGACGATATCGCGGGTATCAGATGTTCCTGTTAGTTTCAGAAAGACTTCTTCAAGCGTTGAGCCAGATGCCCCTCCTTTAGCCCTAAGTTCCTCCGAGGTCCCTTCGGCCAAGATCTTCCCGTCATACATGATTACGATTCGGTCGCAAATGGCATCGGCTATTTCGAGAACATGCGTACTGAAGATGGTTGGAATGCCATCGTCCTTCAGTTTATGGATCAGGTCCTTGACTATGCGTGCGCTGCGTGGGTCCAAGGCATTGAGGGGTTCATCCAGAACCAGAATTTGTGGGCGGTGGAGTAGGCCCGCTATAATTGCCAGTTTCTGTTTCATCCCCTGTGAGTAACCATGAATCAGCTCGTTTTCTCGACCTTCTAAGTCTAGGGCCTTCAGGAACTCCGAGATCCGCTCTTGTTTTGCCTTGGCCTCAAGTCCGTGGACGTCGGCAACGAAGTCAAGGTACTCTATCCCAGTCAGAAACTCGTACAGCCTGGGGCTTTCGGGCACGAAGCCAACAATTTTCTTGACCGCGATCGGGTCTTCGGCAACATTCACCCCTTGAACCAAGATGCTGCCAGCGTCAGGTTTCATGATCCCTACAATAATTTTCATTAACGTAGATTTCCCGGAACCATTTGGGCCTAACAATCCAAGAACCTGGCCACTATCGACGGCGAAACTGACACCCTTCACTGCCCTTATGGTGCCGAAACTCTTGGCTACGCTGTCAACCTGAAGTGCTTTCACTAACGCCATTTATCATCCGCCACCCTACTGATCTGTCCTTCCCGGTGAAACCGAAAGAGCTTAGAAAAACCTCGCGTTCCACCCTCCCGACCCAACGTTGAGCACCGCAGCGGCGCAGGATTCGGAAACCAAACCATTATGCAACATACCGTTATGCGGCAGGGAAGCTGATTGGCAGGTCGAAATGTTCGGTAAAGTCGAGTATTACTGTGAGAGGCACCGACCAGGCGTCCCCGAGAAATTCATGAACCGCCTCAAAAATCAAAGCTCCTAATCCATTTTCTTGTCAAAGCTTTTCGAGAAACGTATCGATTTCGTGGTCGGTGTTGTAGAAGTGTGGTGAAACCCTTAACGTGTTCGCTCTTGGCGCGACAACTATGTGCTCTTGTAGAAGCTTCCTCGAAAGCTGTGTCGCATCTTCGACTTCGAATGTAACGATTCCACTCCTGCGGCCTGCTTCCAGCGGGGAAGTGATCTTCTTTTTCTTCTTTTCCAACCCTTCAACGAGTCGGTTGTTCAGGTGTTCTACGAGAGGTTCGCGTTCTTGTGGGGTATACTTGAGGGTGAATTCCAACGCGGCCTTCGCGCCCATGACAGCTATGACTGCCCATGTTCCCAACTCGAATCGGGTGGCATCCTCCGCTGGGGTGACGCTACTAATATCGAAGGGGCGTTCGAAAATTCCTTGTTTGGAACGAACTCTGGCCACGACGGAGTCGGAGATTCCGTGCCATCCAACTACGCCTCGGTCGAGCTGCTTCAAGGTCTGGCGGCTTACGTAGAGAAACGCTGTTCCATGTGGGCCCATCAGCCACTTGTATGTCCCACAGGTAAGAATATCGACGTCCATTTTGCGGACATCTACTGGTATGACTCCAGCGGAGTGAAACACGTCGACTAACATTAGGGCGCCGTGGGAATGCGCGATCTGAGTGATAGCCCGTATATCTTCTCTGCAGCCGTTTATCCAAGAGACATGATCAAGTGAGACTGCGACCGTTTTGTCATCGATCGCTTTCTCAAAGTCTGAGGTGGGGACTTGACCGTTCTTCGCCTTTAGGACTCTTACTTCAGAAAGCAAGCCCTTCTGCTTCAAGGCGTGCCAAAGGTACACGTTGGTGGGGAAATTCAATTCGCTCACAACAATGTTCTGCCCAGGCTTCAGGGGAAGGGCGTCAGCGATCGCTGCTAGGCCTGATGAAACGTTCGGAATGCAGGCGACCTCATCCAAAGTGGCATTGATGAGGCGGCCGAAGAGTTCGCGTGTTTTCACGATTTCTAGCAGCCAAGCTTCCCATTTTTCCCCATAATCTCTCCACTCGTCCAGAAACGACCGCATCGCAGCGTGTACGCTCATGGGTGGGGGGCCTGCTCCCGCATTATCAAGGTACACGTTGCCGGCTAGCAATGGAATCTGTTGCCTAACCTCTTCCACATTCAAGCCTAGGCCATCCCGCGTTTCAAGCGGAAGTGGGGCCGGGTATTAGAGCTTACAGTAGGAAAGAGGCTGATGTGTTCAGCTTCAGTTCGAGTTATTCTGTTTTCTTTGTTTCTTCTTCTGTCTTCTTCTTCGTGTGGTCCGGATGGGAAGTGTGGGTAGTGGTAGAGGTAGTGCTAGTGTGCATCTCTGAAGCAGGTTCTAGTTGCGTCGCCTTGGGATTCGGAGGATTGTTGGCGCGGCCTCGGCCGACAACAGCGAAGGCGATGATTGCTGCAGCCACGAGTATTGCGAGTATTCCAGCGGCAATTGTTAGGTAGAGGACCGTGGAGTCTGCGCGCCACGAAGCTACAGCCGTCATAGGCCGATTCACTTGTACGCTGGTCGTTTGGCTGTTGGATTGAACGTCACCCTGCCAACCGTTGAAGATTATGCTAACGCCATAGGACGTGCTGATAGGTGTTGAAACGGAGATTTGGGCTGTGCTACCTGCGTTGTACCAACCTTGCCCGGAGGGAACACCTTGGTCGCTCAACACGTTAAGGTAGTACTGCTGCGCGTATTCTGAAGTCACAGTGTGGGGCGCATTCATAGTGACTGATAACGAAGAACCGGATTGGTTGCTTTGTCCATCAACGTTCCATCCCTGGAATACGATTCTGCTTGAACTGTCTCCGACGGGCGGGCTTGCACTATTTACCGTCGCGGTGTCGCCTGCGTTGTACCACCCTCCACCTTGAGGTGCTGGTGCGCCTTGGGGTTGAGTTTGCACGCTGAGAAGGTACTGCAACTGGTAGACGGCAGTGACCTTCATCGCTGAATTCACAGTCACTGTCCCGCTATTTCCGACACCGGAGTAATCACCGCTCCAATGGGAGAAAACATACCGCGTGTTCGCGGAGGACTGAATGGTGGTCTGAGTAACTGAGAACGACGCTGAACTCCCCTGGTTGAATGTTCCGCCACCAGTCACCGTTGCAAGATTGGCTGGATCAGTTGCGACGGTCAAAGTATACTGGTACTGGTACGGGCTGCTATAGTAGCCATAGTAGTTGCATGAGTAGCCATAGTTGTAGTACCCATAGTAACAATCATACGGGTAGTAGTAGCTGTAATAGTACGGGTAGTAGTAGCTGTAATACCACGAGTAGCCGGAATAGTTGTACGAATGATGATGATGCGGAGTATAAGCCGCTACTTGAGCTGTCTGCCCTGACAATACAACAACAAAAGCGGCCATCACGAGAACTGCAACTGCGAATTTAGGTAAGTAACTCGTTCGCATTCTAATCCCGTAGAGTTGCGCTGTCCCTACTTATTTAGTTATTTGCTGATATGAAGCCTAACTACGCGCTGTAGTACGCGTAGCGAAAAACAGCGGAAATCCCTTGCCTCAGAGGATCGCTACACCCCCTAGGGGGGCCTCCGCGCGTGCGCGCCGAAGCGGTGACTGTTGGTATTTCAACTCCTTTTAAGTATGGGTGGGGGCCTCCTTGTTTTGGTGTTTTGCTTGGTTGTCAAGGCATATGTGTTGGTTCAAGCCCAGTTAGGTCGGGCTCGGTATGTAGCCAAAGCAGTCGCTAAGGTTCGGGGTGTGAGGATGGTTCATGCGGTAACCGGCATATACGACGTTATCGCATACCTCGAAATGCGTGACATGAATACTCTCTCCGAATTAGTGATGAAGAAGATTCAATCAGTGAAGGGCGTTGAGCGTACTCACACGGCCATTGTCGTGTGAGTTAATCACCACTTTCCTCAAATTCCTCGTATACTCCGTTACTGTTCCAGTTGGGCAAGGAATACTTCCGAGTGTATAAGCTCGTAAACAATCTCTCTTCATCAGCTCGGAGCCCATCTGCTTCTAGTTTTGCGTTTAGGATTTCTTGAGCAGATTCCTTGAGTTTTGACTGAACCTCTTCTACGCTTACCTTCCTTCCTAGAGTTGCCTCCAGAGTGGTTACCGGAAGCCATCGGCTGCGCACGTAATGAGTTGCCTGCTTCTGCCTGCTCGGAGCAAGAACCGATTCCAGAATGTCAACATTGGTGGAAACCAAAAGTGAGCCATGCCAAAGTGCAAAAACTTTTCCGGAAGCGGCGGCTCCTCCCGAGATTTTTCTCTCTCCGAGCATAATTGAGTTGGGTGCAAGAAAACTGCCTTTCAACCCGAAACTGCGTAGAGTATCGAGGACAATGGCGGATGCAGTCTCATTCAGCCTTAGCTTTGTGCATCTCTCTCCTTGTTGAATAACGATTGTGAAATTGAGGTTTCCTTCATCTTGGTACACGGCGCCCCCGCCTGTAAATCGGCGAGCGATTTGGATGCCGCTCTGCTGGCAGAGGGAAGTGTCAACTTCTGTTGATGCCATTTGAAAGCGGCCGAGAATGACGCTTTGTGGGTTAACCCATAGTCGTATCGTTGGTCTAAAGGTGGGAGAAAGCGCGCTGCGAGCCAATGCTTCCTCAATGGCTAAGTTCTGGAACACGGAGCCGTAGCTCTGTTCCAGCAGCCTCCAATGATCTGAGGCCGTTGGTCCACCTACCAGGGACGGCATCGCGTTATGATCCTTCTTGGAATGAACGGTTCCAGCCTTCGGTTCCTTAGGATTTTTCCTAGCTTCGGAATCAGCCCTACTGCGTCGGTACCGAGCTTGCATGCAAGGGACTGCAAGGTCAATGTCTCAGATTCTATAGATACCGTGTCCCTTTCAATCCTCGACTTTTTCACGGCATTTTCGGCTTCGTGGCGAAAACAGTCGGTAATTTGAATGCGGTCTAAGCCGGTTGCAAGCAACGATGAAAATCGTTCGATCTGGGAGTCTGCAAGCCAACCCTCAACTACTTGTATGTCCGGCTCTAGTCTCGTGAGTCGAACCGTTGTCCGGGTGCCGGGGACGAGGCAGTATGCGTTTATGATTTCGTTATTTCGTAGGGGTTTTCCATCTCCGAGTTGCGCGCGTAGGGTGGCGAGCCCTATTTTGACGTTCATGGGCCTTGGTGTTTCTACGCCGATATCGATCTCGAGGCAATCATCTGTCTCTCCGCTGACAATTCCTTGGTAAACTCCTTGCGCCTCCAGATTGGCGGCGTTTGTGTGGGCCTGGCCAAGGTCACGACATAATAGCTCCCTTAGAATATCTGAATCTTCACCTTCCAAGTCCAACCTCGCCCAACCATTCCGCGAGAATCCATCAAGTCTGATAGAAGCACCCAGTTCACCCTTCACAGCGCGAATAGCCTTGTCTAATTCCGCCTGGAAATCTTTCGCGGTGAATTGGCCTGGTCTTTGCAGGATTATGAGTTTCATTGGGCACAGCGTTTCTTATCTGCTGAGTTCGGCCTCCAGCCTTTCAATCTTGGATTCTAAGACGGAAACCATATCCGCATTCTCAGAGCTTTCCAACTGGTTCCCGCATTTTGTGCACTTGAAAGAAGTCTCCATCGCATCTTCAAAGGTGACGCGGACGTCGCTGTCGGTCTTACATATGAAGAAGGTGTGAGCTCGTTCGAAGCTAAGCCTTTGCTTCAACTTGTCCAACGCTCGTTTCTTCCGGCTTCGGATAAACGCATCTAACTGGTCGGGCTGAAGCCTCCAGTAGAAAATGAACCAACCAGTCTTCTCATCTCTCACGCGTGTGCATGAAACCAAGCCGTGGTCGTAAAGCTTGTAGAGAATCTTTCTAACCGTGTTCAGCCTTACTTCTTTGTTGAAACGGGTCTTACAGTCGTTTGTAATTATTTCATCAGTTCCTTCACCGACTGCCTTTAGGCTGTTGACAACGGTGACGGCTTCCTCGCCTCCGAAGAGGTTTGCGACCTTAATGAGTTCCTCATCCAAGACTGACAATGCCATGACCGCCAAGTGAATGTTTATGTTTCTAGCGTTTCACTTCGCATTAACTCTTTGTCGCGGTGTTTGACGCGTGGGCAACTTTTATACGAACCTGCCTCGTCTAGCCTTCGCGGGCCGTCTAGAATGAAGGAAACGGTTGCCACATTGGGCTTCGTTCTGTTCTTCGTAGGCTCAATGATGGATATCGCTGGCTCAACCTCAGTAACACAAGGTGGAACCCCCGCACCGCTCTACTTTAGGGTAGGTATAATCGAACTATTCGGGTCTCTTATTTTTCTGGTCGGAATCTACCTCATCATAAAGACTCGGTAAGCCGGGTTGAAATGCCCACAAAGAAGTCTCGACGGAAATCCCGCGTGATGGTCCTCCGACTTGGACATAGAATTCCAAGAGACGCCCGGGTTACTACCCACGTGTGTTTGACCGCCCGCGCCCTAGGCGCAGATGGCATCTACATCTCCGATGTTCATGATAGGGAGCTCGTTGAAGGAGTCAACAGAGTCGTCGATGGTTTCGGAGGGCGCTTCATCATCGATGATGGGAAGCCATGGAGGTCAACCGTTAATGAGTGGAAGCGCGCGGGCGGGAGGGTTGTCCATTTAACCGCTTACGGTATGCCGCTACCTAAAGTCGTATCGAAGATTAGGCGTTCTAATGCGGACAAATTGGTCATAGTCGGGGCAGAAAAGGTGCCTGGCGAAATTTACGGTTTAGCAGACTGGAACGTCGCCGTGACAAATCAACCGATTAGCGAAGTCAGTGCATTGGGCATCTTCTTAGACTGGCTGTTTGGGCACCGCCGGCTTGAGGACCGGTACGCAAGCGCACGAATTCAGATAATTCCCACTGCGCATGGAAAAACTGTCATCGGGAATTAATTGGTATCCGTAGGCTTCTGTTTTTCCTTTACCCGAATTATGTCGCCTAGGGTGAACTCCGCAGGGGCAGCCATCTTGAGAGCAGGCGTCGCCTTGCGTGGAACCAACAGCTTGATCCTAAGCTCATGCTCCAACTCTCTACACAACCGTGAGTCAGGAGCGATCTTGCCGGTCTCGATCTTCTGTATTACAGACAGTCTTTCCTTAACTCTCCCGGCAAGTTCCGCTTGGGACAATCCCATCTTCATGCGACGGCTCCTAACCAAGTCTGAGTAGTTGTCTGCAACCTCCGACTCCTCCATTCCTCTTGGCAATTCTGGGGCTCTCCGATGAATTGCACGGGGCATTCGAAGCGTGCTGCGCGCCAATGGCCGCGTGGGAACCGGTCGTTCTTCTTGGTATGGTATGCCTAGGTGCTGGCAACTTGAGCAAACAAGCATCTTTGCTCCTTCAACACGCACCGTGAAAGCAGGACCAACGATCACATTTCCGCAGATATCGCAGTTCAAGAGACAGCTACCACCGTCGCTTGCGCGAACTAGAAATTTAAATTGGCTTATTTGTATAACGTCGAAGCAGAGAACATGTATCCTCCCTCCCTAGCTGAACTTCGAAAATTGATTGGTATAGCGAACTACCAATTTGGAGAGGGAGTAGGTCACGCTCTGTTCAATAATCAGGTTCGGATCGAACGCTCAAGGCGGACTGGAAGGGTTCGGCACATCTATCGAGATGGACATTTGATTGCAACCCTGCGCCCTACGGACGGCTACCTCGCCTTAACCCCCAATGGCGCACGTATACTATTATCAAAAATCAAGACCCTAAGGAACCTAGTCGTAGTCCAAACGGACGTCTCCGACGTCGTTAGAAGTGGCGGGGACGTTTTCGCAAAACATGTTGAACGTGGTGATTCGAGCATTAGACCCGCGGAAGAGGTTATCGTTATTGACGAACAAAAAGCGTTGGTCGGCGTCGGAATTGCTGTTCTGAATGGGCATGAGATGATGCACTTTAGGAGGGGGGTTGCTGTGAAGCTGCGGAGAGGAGTTGATGAGTCTTCTGAGAGCCAGGCGACTAATGGCTCAGGGGTCCTCGACTAGCTTCGCTTAGGGGTCTTGTGCCTGACAATAAGGGAAACTGCAATCGAGAAGGTTAGTGCGAATACAAATCACGTAACGTTCGCAGCAGTGTAAGCTCCATGCGTTGAGTTTGCTAGAGGCCGTTGAGTCTTCAAACTCGAGTAATTCGCGAAACTCTTATTGTGTTGCGCTAATCAAGCTTTAGCGATGAGAGGAATTGGCGTATAAAGCATTGAAAGCAGCCCGCGGTGCGCCGAGCGGCCGTGATGCGATGCGCATGATGCAGAAAATGGGAATGAAAGTTGATGAGGTTCCGGCAGTTTCTGCAGTCATCATAAAGACAGCTGGGAGGGAAATCGTAATCGAGGAACCCAACGTAACTTTAGTCACAGTCCAGGGACAGGCGATGTATCAGATAGCAGGCGGCCGAGTGTCAGAATCCTCGATTGAAACGCCCATTCAAACGGCTCCGTTGGAATCGGACGTTCAGCTAGTGGCACAGCAGACAGGGAGGTCGTTAGAGGAAGCCAGGAAGGCTTTAGCAGAAGCTGGCGGAGACCTGGCGAAGGCAATCTTGACTCTTAAGGGTCAGACATCTACGGGCTAAGGCGCAAGTATTGGCGCTTCGATGACTTCAACTTTAGCCATTCTACTTTTAATTCGTTTCAATCTGAAGAAGTCTTCGCGTTCCGCTTCTTCAAGGTGCATTTCAATATACCGTATTGTGCCCACCATTCGTGGGATTACAACGTATTCCAATGAATTTACGCGTCTCTTAGTCGCAGCTATCGCTTCGGCCAGCTTTTTGACCGCGGCTTCGGCACTGGATAGTTCCGCTATTGCTTTGATAGCCTCAGCCATTCTCAGCGTTGCTTGATCAAGTTCTATGGATGTGTCATAGGCATTGTACGGGAATCCATTTAGGGGCTTTACATTCACTTGGATATATGGGATTGTGACGCCAATCACATTTCTTGTCTTCGTCTCTATTGAAAATCTATCATCAACACCAATTGAAGACTGCTGAAGTCTGGTGTAACCCATTGCCATTTGAGCTGCAACGAAATCGTCGTAGGCCTCGGCCAACAAGTTCTGTGCTTTGCTTCGGAGGGCAGTAATGTCGCGGACGAACTGAAAGAATTCAATCATCAAGGCGTCGAGCTTCTCTCTAAGAAGGTCGCGTCCCCTTTCTGCAATCTTCCTTCTCTTCCGTAGCGTGAGAAGTTCCATTCGGGTTGGGTGGACGCCGGCAATCAGTTCGGGGATCACGTTCACGCTCCGGTCCGGTATTTGGGATGATACTGTTTGATTGTTGCTGGGTCGACGCGTTTAAGCTCATTTTCAGGCAGCGCGGCTAGAAGGTTCCATCCTATCTCTAGCGTTTTCTCAATGTCGCGGTTCTCGTACTCCCCTTGCCCTATAAAGCGTCGCTCGAAGTCGTCAGCAAATTTCAGGTACATTTTATCCCTAGCTGAGAGTGCTTCTTCTCCGACTACGGCCACTAGGTCTCTGAAGGCTCTACCCTCGGCGTATGCGTAGTAGAGCTGGTCGGAAACTTCCCTGTGGTCCTGCCGTGTCCTTTCCTTCCCAATGCCTTCGCGCATAAGTCGGGAGAGGGATGGAGATACGTCGATTGGTGGGTAGATGCCTTTTCTGTGTAAACCTCTGTCCACGATCAATTGGCCTTCGGTGATATACCCAGTGAGGTTGGGGATGGGATGCGTGATGTCGTCGTGGGGCATTGTCAGAATGGGCATTTGGGTTATTGATCCCTTTGCACCACGGATTCTTCCGGCGCGTTCGTATATCGTGGATAGGTCAGTGTATAAGTAGCCGGGGTAGCCTCTCCGTCCGGGGACTTCTTCACGGGCCGCCGAGATTTCCCGTAAGGCTTCAGCGTAATTCGTCATGTCCGTGATGATGACGAGTACGTGCATGTCCAGTTTGAAGGCGAAGTACTCTGCCGCGGTTAGGGCCATTCGCGGAGTGAGAATTCTCTCTATCGCTGGATCGTCAGCCAGGTTTACGAACATTGTAACATGTTCGAAAGCGCCTTGCTTTTCGAAGTCTTCTCTGAAAAATCTTGCTTCATCCGCAGTAATTCCGATCGCAGCGAATACGGTCGAGAACGGTTCGCCTGTCCCCCGGACCCTTGCTTGCCGCGCGACCTGAGCAGCCACGCGATTATGGGGGAGCCCCGCGCCAGAGAACAATGGGAGTTTCTGTCCCCTAACGAGGGTATTCATTCCATCTATAGCCGAAACACCGGTCTGAATGAACTCGCGGGGGTAAGTCCTTGCGTAAGGGTTAATGGGCGAACCGTGGACGTCCCAGTAATCCTCCGGAATGATCCGAGGGCCGCCATCTATCGGGTTCCCGCTTCCATCAAGAATTCTGCCTAACAGATCGCTTGATACGGGAAGCTTAACGGTCTCGCCCAGGAATCGCACGCTTGTGGAAGAAACGTCAAGCCCAGATGTTCCTTCAAAGACTTGCACAACGGCTAAGTCACTGCGAACTTCGAGAACTTGACCGCGTCTTTCTTCGCCTGTGGGGGTCCGAATTCTGACTAGTTCGCCGTAACCAACGCCTTTGACGTTTTGAACGAAGAGAAGTGGGCCTGAAATTACATTAACCGTTGAATATTCGCGAACGATAACGGACATTCTCTCAACTCATTTTGCGACTTCAAGAAGTTCGCTGTTTAGTTTCTCGAATTCGTGGTCCATCTTGGTCGTAAGTTCTTTTGCAAAGGCGCCAAACGTCTGGGATGGTTGAATCTTGGCTCTTGCAATTTCCTCTTTAACCGGGATTTCAAGGGTTCTCTGAAGTGGAACGCCCTTTTCCGTGGATTCTTTCATCTTCTCATAGAACTTCAAGATGAGCGACATTAAGCCGAAGGTCTTTTCGGGAGAGCAGTAACTGTCGACTGGGTGCAGGGCGCTCTGAATGAGGAAGTCTTCCTTAATCATACGGGCCGCCTCCAGGACCACCCGTTGGCTCTCGGAGAGAGCGTCAGGCCCGACGAGCATCACAATTTCCCGAAGTTCCTCATCCCGCTGAAGCAGTGCCATGCCATCTTTTCGAAGATTGGACCATTCCGGACTAATGTCGGTCCGGTACCAGTTTTCAAGTGAATCCAAGTAAAGGGAGTAGCTGGTCAACCAGTCAATCGCGGGAAAGTGTCTCCGCTCAGCTAATGGTTTGCTTAACGCCCAGAATACCTTCACGATCCTAAGCGTATTCTGAGTGACTGGTTCTGAAAAGTCACCCCCAGACGGGGATACCGCGCCCACGATAGAAACTGAACCAAGCTTGTTCGAGTCGCCACCGATTACTTTGACCCTGCCCGCCCTCTCGTAGATTTGAGCTAATCTTGAAGCCAAGTAGGCAGGATAGCCTTCCTCGCCAGGCATTTCCTCCAGCCGGCCGGAGACTTCTCGTAAAGCCTCAGCCCATCGTGAAGTAGAATCAGCCATCAATGCCACATCGTAGCCCATGTCTCTGAAGTACTCAGCCAGTGTCACGCCCGTGTACATACTCGCCTCGCGGGCGGCGATGGGCATATTTGATGTGTTCGCCACCAGGATTGTCCGTTCCATCAAAGGTTGGCCGGAACGCGGGTCCTTGAGCTCTGGAAATGTTTCCAGAACCTCGGTCATCTCATTTCCACGTTCACCGCAGCCGACGTAAACGATCACATCCGCATCAGCCCACTTGGCAAGCTGGTGTTGGGTTATCGTTTTCCCGGTCCCGAAATCGCCAGGAATTGCGGCTGTACCACCTTTTGCGATTGGAAAGAAGAAGTCGATGATTCGTTGGCCAGTTATGAGGGGCGTGTCGGAGGGGACCTTTTCGCGGGTGGGGCGAGGAATGCGGACTGGCCAGGAATGCATCAAGTACAACTTGATTACGCCGTGGCTTGTTTCAACTTCAGCTATCGGGTCTTGGACTGTGTACGATCCTTTCGAGACAATTGATTTGAGCGTCCCGTTCACGTCTGGGGGAACCAGAATCCTATGCTTCACTAGAACAGTTTCGGGAACTTCACCGAGGGCATCTCCGCCGGTAGCTTTGTCTCCCTTTTTCATAGCCGGAGTAAATTCCCATTTCTTCTTTCGATCAAGCGCTGGTGCTGTTATGCCTCTTCGGATGAAAGGTCCTCCCTCTTCGAGGAGAAAGGGTAAGGGTCTTTGTGTCCCGTCGAAAAACTGATTCACCAATCCCGGCCCGAGTTCAACTGAGAGGGGTTTGCCTGTTCGCTCTACGATTTCGCCAGGTTTGATTCCCGTAGTCTCTTCATAGACTTGGATTGTGGCAGTGTCTGCTTCGACCCGGATAATCTCACCAATAAGTCCTGAGCTGCCCACCTTGACAAGTTCGTACATGCGGGACCCAAGCATGCCTGATGCTACGACGACTGGTCCGGCTACCCGTTCAATTTTCCCGGGTTTGAAGCCTGACAATTTAGTTTCCTCTAATTTAGAGCCGCTGTCATATTGAAGGTTCTTACTTATTGCTTTCGTTACGAGTACGCCGGACTAATCCGGTGAGCTGATTAGGTGTTCTCCCTCTTCCATTATTTGCTTGTCGTCAATCCAGATACTGCACTTCAGCATTATGCCATCAACATGTGTCTTCGCGCTCCAATCTGCACCCGTCTCTTCGGCGTAGGGGTCGCCGAATGCACAATGAACTGAAGGGAATTTTTCATCTTGTAGCAAATTCCCCGTCAGCCGTTCCAGAAATGTGTTTGTGCCGATTGCAAATTCTCCTAGCCGTGTCCCGTTGGGATCCTCGCTGAGATATCCCTGAAATTCGCGACGCAATTGCTCGTTTGCGCATGTGATAGAGGCGAGCTCAACACGAGAATCTTTTACGTGCAGTGTTACAGGGGTTTTTGAGAGAATACCATACTTCGGGCTGAACCAGTCCCCGAGCTCATCGATCACCATCTTGCCATTTGCTTTGTAGGCTGCGGTGAATATCTCACCGTCCGGAAGATTCCCCCACATGCCCTTTTCAGCGTTGAGCCCGTCGGACACTTTCCATCTCCATGATGGATGAAACTCGACGTTAAGTTCAGTTCCTGCCTTGTTAACTACCCTTGCCTTCTTACAACCCTTCACAACTTGATCTATTTTATTTGTGAGCTCAGAGATCTTTCTGTAGTCAGCACACATTCCAGTTTCCATGAGTTCTCTTGTAATACCGGGCATGTGTGCGTGCCTAGCGTATTTTATCGCTGTCCGGATGAACGGCCCTCTAACCGATAGCTCTCCCTTCTGACTAGCCGCCGCGTAGAACGTAACATTTGCCCATGGAACTAGGTCAAGTATGGGTTTCGGTAATTCCTTCGCAGGGCGCTCCGTATAATCTTCGAGGATTAGCAGTTTTACGTTCCCTTTGGATCTCTTGTCGGCAGCCTTGGAAATGGCATCGCCAACCTCGAACGTAGCACGGTCAGTCAAAATCAATACGTGCTCCCCATACTTTACTGCCATACAAACGTCTACAGCGTTTCTCGCACCTTCTGCTAAAGTTCCCATAGCTTGGATCACTTCGAAGTCTCTGACCTACTAATTCTCCTTCGAGTTATGACAATGATGAAGAACCCTTCTGCGATCAGTACGATGCCGAATATTGCCAGATTTAGTGGAAGCAAATATGTTACTTCAAGTCTGGGGTAGTAGTTTTCACTCGGAACTTGGTCATGCGTGAAGAATTGGGTAGTATAGAGGCCGGTTGCATATTCTTGGGTGTCTTTCACCACGAGCCCATCGTTATTCACGCCTGATTGCCAGTCTCTCATTATGTCGGTTACGTCCCAACTCATATACACCAGAGGCCCGTACCACCCACCTTGGCCTGGCGGAACTGGAGATATGGCGTGGTGCTCATCCGTGAAGTTGGGTTGGTTAACCCAGTTGACCCCCGTTTCATTCCAAGGCTGTTCGAGGCGGTAAACTCCGTAAATTCTGCTCGTTGAATCTTCAGTGCCCAATGCTGGGTCGCCTTTGGACCACAACCGTAGGCGAAACTCGGCTGAAACAACCCAAGCCTCTGACGGAATCGAGCTCACATTGAATTCTATCCAACCTCTCATGTTGTATGGCGGCTTGTTGTAAGAGGTGATCTCAAAATTATCAGAGTGGCCGTTATTGGCCAGTGGAACTGATTGCCAACTGTAACTATCCTTATCCGGATAGATTGTTGTGACCTTGACTGATGTCATCCAAAACGTACCGGCCGTGGAGACGACAAGAATGAGGATTAGTAGGAGGCTGCGTTTCATTGAAGGAAACCTATTGGGTAGAGGAAGAACAAATGGTCAAAGCCATAAAACCTACGTTAATGTGATAATTATGGGCACAATAAGCGAGACGCAATTGAAAGCCAGCCGGGAAGCCTCCGGAACCGTCAAAGAGAAGCTTATCGCATTCGAGAAAATTCCTGAAATCAAGAATTGACTTGACGGCAGCGACCTCAAACCGTCCACGCGCGATTATTATGCAAAGAGACTCTTAGAGTTCATCGAGAGGGCTCCCAAGAATCCTAGGCCAGTTGCCATAGAGATCAACGGAAAAGTAGCTGAGACAACTACCAACCATGGACCTCCTCTCTTTTCACATGAGGGCCGCCGTGAAATCCTTTCTCGACTATTACGAGGCAGGAGTTCCCGTGTTTGAAAAGTTGCCATCGTATTGATGGGAGCAGTGAAATTTGGATACGTGATTCTCACTTGTGTGGATGCCACGAAGGCCTATGTAAGCCCGATTGCGGAGTTCGAAGCGAGTCGCGGACGGTATGGGTTCATGGAGTTCTGGTTCGTTCTTGCTATACTCTCCGTGTTTCTATGGGGGTTTCGCCAACATTTTTGTCAAGCTGGGCACCCCGAAGCTTGGAGTAACTCGGATGGCCGGCCTCGTAGCAGTCATTGAGGGCATGATCTACTTTGCAGGCTTCTTCTTTTGGCACTACAACGCAGCTATTGACTTGGAGTACGGTGTGCTTGCAGCGGCTTCAGCATTCGTCGGAACAATTGCTTACCTCTGCTTCTTCGAATCAGTGGTGGAGGGTCAAGTCGCAATCGTGGGAACCATATGAGCCGCCTATCCTAGCCTGACCGTTATCGGCGCACTGGCATTCCTATCGGAGTCTCTGACGGCTACGCAGTTGGTCGGGGTCGCCGCTATAATCTGCGGCATCGTAGCCTTAACGTACGAGCGGAGCCCACATTCACGGTATTCCATCCCAAGAAGATCCTTGCTCTTCGCGCTGTTGGCGTTCGCGCTTTGGGGTTTCTGGAGTCTGACCGCTAAAATTGCGGTCAGCAAAATCGGTCCAGGAAATGTCTTCGGCTTCTACGTAATCTCATCAGTGACCGGGCCTTTGGTTTACATGTGGTTTCGAAGAATTAGACCCGGGCCTTTGAATGTTGAGAAACCATCATGGATCTCTTGGTTTTTCGGAGCGGCTGGGCTTGCTTAATGTCTCTGGCACGCTGGTTTTCTCATTTGCGCTGAGTTTGGGGTTAGCGTCACTTGTGGTCCCCATATCAAGTGCCTACCCGCTTGTCACCGTGACGGTAGCCATGCTATTGCTCGGTGAGAAATTGAATCGGCTTCAACTGACTGCTCTCGCCTGTGTGATAACGGGCCTACTCATGATCGCGTTTATTGGATGATCGTAATGGTGGGCTCGATTACTAACTTATCTCACCTTTGAGAGGTGTAGCGACACTATATGGATAGGGCTGTGCATGGAAGTATTGGTTGACTATTGATGATCGTTGAGGATGAAGTGAGTCGCGTCTTTGATTCTGGTTTGAACTGTGCGGAATCTCTGCTGCTCGTCGTAAGCAAGTATACAGGATTGGAGAAAGACAGTGCTCGATTTATCCCAAGAGTCGCTACGGGTTTTGGTGGAGGCATCGCAAGAAACGGTGACATGTGTGGAGCTCTTTCTGGTGCGGTGATGGCGATCAGTCTGGCGCTGGGCCGAGACCGCCCAGATCAAAGCGGCGATCAATGCTATACAGCCATCGATCAATTCTACAATGATTTCGTGAAGGCCTTTGGGTCATCTAAGTGCCGTGAGCTTACTCATGTCGATTTCAAGACGCCCGAGGGAAATGCGATTTACCGTGAAAGGGTTCATCGTGAGCGTTGTACGCCTATCGTGGAATGGGCAGCCAAGACGGCAAGTAGAATTATCAAGGAAAAACAAACGACAAATTAGACCGGTAAGTTGCATCAAGATTACTCTGAAAAACTTTCACGAAGAGGTTGAGCGGTTTTCAACCGAGAAGAAGCAATCTTCGGACTCTTAGGCGCGGTGGTTCATACCTTGAATTTAGGCGAAGCGACCTACTTTATCAACAGAGCGCAAGCAGTGTGGCTTATCCTTTCCACGACCATCTGCTTCATTTTCTAATAGTGCGAAATACCCGCGTTCGAACCCATGAACATCTACTTCGCCTGCGGATATGATCCTAAGACTTTGAGAAACGTGGTTGACTTCGCCAGTGCCTCAAGAGCTTCGCCACACTTGCCCTCTGAACGATGCCCTTCAAAATCCACGAAGAAGTGATATTCCCACGGAACGGTTCTGACGGGCCGTGACTCAATTCGCGTGAGGTTAATTTCTCTCGAAGCTAGTTCACCAAGGACTCTTTGAAGTGACCCTGGTGTATGTGGGGTTCCGAATACAACCGATGTCTTATCTTTGCCTGTCGCTGGCGCGTCTTTCGGACCTATTACAAAGAAACGCGTGAAATTCTCTGGAAGGTCTTCTATGTTACGCTGAAGAACCTTTAAGCCATAAATCCCAGCCGTACGTTCGCTCGCGATCGCCCCTGCTTCGCGGAGGTGCCTCTCCTTTATCATTTTAGCACTCCCAGCTGTATCGTAGGCTGGTTCAGTCGCAATTTTTGATCGCTCAAGGAATTCTGCGCATTGAGCTAGCGCTTGCGGGTGAGAGTAGACAACTTTCAGATCCTCCAGCTTTGTATCAGGCAGCGCAAGCAAGCAATGATTAATCCGTATCTTCACTTCGCCAGATATCTTCAGAGCCGTTTGAAGCAGCAGGTCATAAGTATCATTAACGCTTCCCTCTAACGAGTTCTCGGCAGGTACGATTCCATACTGAGCACGTCCATCTTCAACTGCCTCGAATACTTGGCGCAGTGTGAGACATGGTAGTTTTGCTGTCTTGGTTCCAAAATGGGTCGCGGCAGCTTCCTCACTGTAAGCGCCATGTTCGCCTTGGAAGGCAATAACGTGAATCGTTTCCTTCACAATTGTACCCTCGACTAATTCACAGTAAATTGACCGCTCAACCAGTTAGAAAATCTCACTTTACTCAGGCGCAAGGATTTCTGGACTCTTGCTCAGAGCATTTGAGCATATATCCGATATATCAAGACACCTTAGTTCTTCTAAACCTCTAAACCAGACCAAGTGAGCCTAACCGCAAGAAACCCTAGCCACGGCTGAGATGCGCATCACATCCGCTTTCTCATCCTCTGTTATGGAAATCGCGACTGCTGGATTCGCGTATCACGTGTTGGTGAGAGATACATTCTTGAGTCAACAAGAAAGCCTGTGCGCCAGAGTTCCTCAGTTTCTCCAACTATCCGACAATTCCTAGCTAAAATGAAATTGGCAATGAGTGAAATGAGGTATTCCTCAAGGCGCTCGTCATCGGGATTCGTCAAGATCAACGCGCCCTGAAACTAATCTCGTCTCGATACTCGTGCTGGGACATATGGATTCGAAGTTGATTGCAATAGTCCCACTAGCACACGTATCACAAATCGTAGAACTAAAATCGTTGCACGCATATCTCTACTGGAATAGGGTCACGGAGATATAGGGTGTGAGCAAAGTTTTACGAAACAGTGCTAGTGTTGTCAGGGCCTGTGTTTTGATTCGCGTCCGGCCAGGGCAGCACTATCAAGTGGCCAAGGAAATAGCTTCCTTCGAAGGCGTGAACAGCGCCTTTGCTGTTATGGGCGCGGCAGATGTCGTGGCAAGGATCCATGTGGAGGACATGAAGGCGCTTGCGGCTCTTGGAACTAGGATGGGGGACTTGGCGGATGTCGTAACAACTGAAACATTGGTTGCCGCGGAGGTCTGATCTATGGTCCATGCTGTGATGTTTATCAAGAGCGGGGGCAAAGTTCCAGACGCGGCTAGGCTCGCTGCGGAACTTAAGCGCATACCTTATGTCACGGAAGCATATGCGGTCTTCGGTAGATTCGATGTCGTCGCATTCTTCGAAGGCAAGGACGTCAGGGAACTCTTCACGTCAGTTTCTGAGGCCACCAAGCTTGAGGGGATAATGAGTTCGGAATCTGTCGTTGAGACCCAGGCGAATCAGGAAACGCCCGACTATGGGAAGGGATCCTTCTTTGGCTGATCTGCTTATTGATTTTGAAGCTGCGTCTCTATTTCTGTGAAACTAAATCAAAGAAGCGGATGTAGGATTCGATTCCACGATAATAGGTGGGCAGGTGCTGTTTCTCGTTAGGGGCGTGGATATTGTCGTCAGGTAGGCCGAATCCCAATAGAACTGAGTCAACGCCAAGTTTGGTTTTGACCATGTTCACCACGGGAACGCTACCTCCTTGGAGTTGAAAGAGCGGCCTAACTCCAAAAGTCGCTTGTAGGGCTGACGCAGCTGCTCGCATAGCTGGCGTGTTTCGATCAACAAGAACAGCCGGGGAGCTCGTGAGATTCTTGACCTCCCAGGTCACGGTTTGAGGCGCATTCTTGCGCAAATACTCTTTCAACTGATTCTCCACAGCCCTATTGTCCTGTTCGGGAACAAGCCGCGTTGAAATCTTTGCCATGGCCTTTGCGGGCAAGACGGTCTTCGATCCCTCGCCAGTGAACCCGGAGAGGAGCCCGTTTACTTCGAGAGTAGGTCGGCCCCCAATCCGCTCAACAGTCGTGAATCCTTTCTCTCCGTACAGCAGCTTTGTCCCGGTCATCTCTTGCCAAGCTTGGTCGGAGATTGGTATGCGCGCCAATTCAGCGCGTTCTTCTGTTGAGAGAACACGGACCTTATCATAGAATCCAGGCAAAGTGATATGCCCATTTGCGTCGTGCATTCCTGCAATTAATTCACAGAGCACTTGCGCCGGGTTATGGACTGCTCCCCCAAAAACTCCTGAGTGCAGGTCACTCTTCGCCCCATAAACCCAGACCTCGAAGTATCCCAAGCCACGAAGCCCGTATACAAGGGAAGGCAAGTCAGCTCTTAGGATCTGTGAATCGCAGTTTAGGACAACATCACATTTCAGTTTGCTCTTGTACTTTTCCACAAATGGTTCGAGGTTTCGCGAACCAATCTCCTCTTCACCCTCGAAGAACATCTTCACATTGACCGGCAAGCCCCCTGATTTTAGCCATGCCTCCAAGGCCTTCAGAACTGCATGACCCTGTCCCTTCATATCAGAAGCCCCACGAGCGTAAATATTGTCTCCCCGCACCGAAGGTTCAAACGGAGGTGAAGCCCACTCGTTCAAAGGATCAACTGGCTGAACATCATAATGGCCGTACACTAAAACGGTGGGTTTGCCTGGAGCGTCAAGCCACTCACCGTAGACAACTGGATGTCCAGCGGTGGCAAGAATCTCAACTTTCTTGAAACCTATGCCGTTCAACTGATTTGCAAACCATTCAGCGCAACGTTGAACGTCTTGCTTATGTTCGGAAAGTGTAGAGATACTCGGAATTGAGAGGTACTCTCTGAATTCCGCTAGATAACGATCGTGATCACGTTTTGAGGATTCGATAACTTGCTGGACAGAGGTCATGGACACTCACAGGTTAGATAGATTAAGTGATATTTCATCTTTGCATTCTAGGTTGAGGCCAAAGTAGCGGGCTGTCGCAAAGCAAAAATCCTTGAATCCTCCTCTCCGGGTTCTCAGACAATAATGACGTCTACCCGACGAGGCGGAACCTGTTAGGGTAACTTGAGGAGGCGAAAACAATCTTACCATTCGTGCTTAGCTTGCCCAGGATGAAGTCCATTCCAAGAAGCGGGTGGATTACACACGGAATATCATTGCAGGATGTTGAATCAGTTGCAGACCATTCATTTTCAACTTGTTCGCTCGCCCTCCTCATCTCAGATCTCGAAGCGCAGCGAGGAGAACATGTGAACATAGAGCGCGTGTTGCGATTAGCCCTTCTACATGATTTGTCCGAATCCTTAACCTTCGACATTAGCAAGGCGTACTTAGAATACTTAGGTCCGAGCGGCGCGGCTATCAAAAGGGATCTGGACCACTCAGCTTGGAGGCACATAGTCGACGGCTTGCAGAATCCTAAGCTCCATCAAAGCTATTCAGCCCTTCAGAAAGAATTCGAAGCGGAAAAAACTTTTGAATCTAGAATTGTCCACGCCGCCGACAAGTTGGACATACTCCTCCAGATAATTGAATACCACCGCAGAGGCTACCCAGAATACATGTTAGCGGACCTATGGAGTGGAACGGTCAAGAAGCTCCGTTCCTGTAGGATCCAGTCGGCCGTAAAGATTCAAAGGATCCTAATCCGCGAAGCCAGAAAGAAGCGCACTCGAAAATATCACGGTCTCAAATGATGTGAATGTAGTTAATGGGTAGCTGCACCACGCCTACTCCGTTCTCGTATATCCAAATGCCAAACTCCCCAGAACTTGGTTCTGCAACTAGGGACAACGCGTAGGGCGAGAATTGGTAGAAGCCCATGTGAGTTTGGAGGTCCGTCTGTGAGAGAAAGAGGCCGTGACCAGGATGAGAATGGTACCATCCCACAATGCGTCCCTCTATTTTTCCTTCAACGATATCGCTTGCGACCTGTGCAAGGCGCTGGGGCGGAAAAACGCAGGAAACTTCATTTGTTTCGTTCCCTCCGGCTATGATGTCATTGACCCAAAGCGAATCGTCCTCTAAGGCTCCCATTAGCAGGCCTATTCGCTCGAAGGGCCGGTTCACGTCGCGTGCAATTCGCTCGATTACACGGTTCGTTATGAATACCTTAAACAACTTTGGTCACGGAACTAAGGGCAACCTCGAGGGCGTCAAGATAAGATTTCAACCCTAAACTCCAAAGGATGCAGTCTTCCACGACGGCTTATTCACCATGAACCTGTCCATTAAAGACGCCTGTGTGCTGCTGACCTCTGTTCTAAACTGTGAACGGCTTGTTCAAAAGCGCGGCATTAATGCGAGGGTGCTCATCATGCAGCTGAGTCAGAAAAGCAGGAGGTGCAATGCATGAGTGAAATTGTGAGTAGAAGGCTCTACTATTTGGCCGCTGTCGCTATGGTCGCGATTGTCCTCATCAGTGCGATAGCCCTTGTTCGGCCTCCAACCGTTCAAACTATCGGTCAAAACGCGACTCCGAAGACGATTGAAGTTACTGGTACAGCAACCCTAAGTGCGCCGCCCGATGAGGCAATATTGGTTTTGGCCGTCCAAACACAAGCGACATCTGCGACTCAAGCTGCTGCCGACAACGCGGCAACTATGGCAAATGTCTTCGCGGCCCTAACCAACCTGGGAATTGACAAGAACTCGATTGAAACAGTGTCATACACGTTGTCACCGGTTTACGATCAAACGACCTCCTCTAAGGTTGTCGGGTATACCGCACGGAATGCGATTCAAATCACGTTGAAAGACTTCAGTTTGGTCGGCAAAGTGCTGGACGCCGCTGTCTCTGCCGGAGCAAACGAAGTGCAGGGAATCATGTTTACCCTCTCGAGCACGGCACTAACAACACTTCAGGAACAGGCATTAGGACAAGCGCTTCAGGACGCAAATGGTCAAGCGCGAGCGATGGCTTCGAATCTAGGCGTCAGCATAGTCGGTCCAATATCAGTGTCGCCCGGCTACAGCTACCAACCAAACTCCTTAACCTTCAATGCCGCTTTACAACCAACACCGATACAACCAGGCACGTTACAAGTAACAGTCACAGTGCAAGTAACTTACCAATTCGCGTAAGCCTAGAGCTAAAGGCCTAAGAAACGTGGCGTCACGTACGATTCAAAGTAGGCGGCGATGGCGAACAGAACTACCGACAACAATGAGAGCAATAGCGTATCGCTAACTCCCTCCTTTAGAAGCGGCCGGTTCACGCTACGGCCGCTCAACTTTTCATATAACGACCGCGTAGTCGTAATGTGCCAGCGTGCAAGTCCAGCAAACTCCAGTATGAACGCCGGGATCTCGAAGACCCCATGAGGCGTTAAACCAGCGATCGTGTACATTGCACCTTTTGTGATATTAGTAAAAGAGATAACTGCACCTATCACGACAGCATTTGCAAGCAGTTCGTAACCCAAACTAAAGGCGCCGATGAAAGGGGCCCAAACCCATATTCTAAGAGGATTCCAGAAATGTCCGATGTTGTTTAGAAAAATCAAAAAGTAAAGGCCCTTCGTATAGGGTGGGGGTATTGCAACATAAGCCCTAGTCGAGCCGACTAGATCTTCGAGGCCTTTCATTAGTTCCGGAGATGTCAAGAGAACGGCGTATGCAATTACCGCCGTCAGAATGATTATTGCGAAGAACGTTATCGCGACCGCTGAGATCAAAAGCTTGTTTCGAACGAGGGCCCCGCGTATGGCTGCGGTAATTGACATTGAAGGCACTAACTCGCTTGCTGCGTCCCGCAGTGAGGGCAGAACTTCGCGCTTTCCGGTACAGCCCCGCCACAAGTTACGCATTTTCTAGTTGGTGACTGAGGCCTCAGAAGGGCAAGAATCTGGTCTTCATATAGCGCTTGGTCTTGGAAATGTTGATTATAGTCTTTCAAAAGTGTGTAGAACCAATATATCCAAAAAAGCCCGCCCGTTATCGCGGTCAATATCATGAAAAGTAACGGGTCTCTCTTGTGAGGCCTAGACGGAGGAAGGGTTGAAGGTACGATGCCTGCCTCGTTTAGGGCTCCGAGCAGGGTTGTTTGGTAGTTGGCCTGAAGTTCCTCGTGTCTGCGCAAGTCCTGGGTAAGGTTGAAGGCCACAATCAGGCCGACAACTGGTGTCACAAACAGGTACAGTACAGACCAAAGACCGGCAGGCCGATCGCGCTCTTCTAATATTGATTCCTCCGACGATTGCCAGAGGCGGAAGGCATTTTCGTTCCCCGCTACGCTTGTCTTCGAAGTTAAGTATTTTTGAAGAGTCGAAAAGAGTCGTTGCTGTCTCCTGAAATGGCCGTTTCTTCTTTCAATCATGTAGTAGATAGCAAAAGCTCCAAACGCGAGTATGATGTAAAATGACACAATTGCGAAACCGTATAGCGCAAGAATTTCGCTCGCAGCTGTAATGGCACCTTCAGGTTGCTGAAGGCTGCCAATTCTTGAGACAACCGAGACAAGGATTCCGATGAATGAGACTGCAAGGCCAATCCCCATCAAAATCGGCAGTATGGGCACAACCATCCATAGGTAGCCCATCCTTCGGTCGGTCGAAGAACGCCTCCGTATCAATTCCTCTACCTGTTGAATCAGTAATTGGGGCTGTATTGGCGTCTTTATACCCCCAACCTTGACCATAATACCTCTAGGGATAATCTCATAATGCTCATCGATAGTATTCTTGGTGAGGTTTAAGTCATTGCCAAAGGCTTTCGTCTTCATGAATATTGACGCTGGCTCAGAGAATGAGATTTTAAAAGACCTACGTCAAGTTCCCGAGGTTAAAGAGTCCTATTTCGTATACGGCGTCTACGACATAGTGGCAAAGATTGAAACAGATACAATGGATCGCCTGAAAGAAGTCATCACCTGGAAAGTCCGCAGGCTGGACAAGATTCGGTCCACCCTAACTACCATTGTCAGCGAAGGCAAATAGTAATTCCGAGTTCCGCCTCGAACCGATTCTAGGCGGAGGGCTTAGAGTCAGCGGTAGGGGAGGAACTCTTTGCCAAGCAATTCGCGGGCGACAACGATTTTGTTAATGTCCGTCGTTCCGTCCCCGATCATTGCTCCACGTATTTCTCTCAATCTGTATTCGTCCAGGCATTGAGTCGTGAAGCCGATTGCGCCTCGATTTTGAAGGCAGTCGTTTACGATTTCGAAGCATAGTTCCGGCACGTACCATTTGATCATAGCTGAGTACTTCGTTATCTTCTCACCTTTGTCTTTAGACCAAAGCGTCTTGTAACAGAGCAGCCTGGCGGCTTCGAGCCTCGTGTAACCTTCAACAATTCGGGATTGGACTGATTCATATTTCCCGATAGGTCGTCCAAAGGCTGTACGTTGCTTCACGTAATCGATATTTTCGTCTAGGGCCGCTTCGGCCATGCCAACGCACCATACTGCTATTAGCGATCGCATGAGGTCGAAAGTTTCCATCACGTAATAGAATCCTTTTCCTTCCTCCCCAATCAAGTTGGCAACTGGAATCGTCACGTCCTTCAACACGAAACCTCCGAAGGAGAACAACTTCCACCCAAGTGCATCGAGGTCATACCTTTCTATTCCCGACCTGTCCATCTCAACGAAAAACATGCTAACGCCCTTTGCTCCACCCTCTGGGTCCGTCTTAGCGAGAACACAATACGCTCCACATTCGTTTATGCCAGTGATGCATTGCTTCTCGCCATTAAGCACATAGTTATCCCCTTTCCGAATTGCACGCGTAGTAATGGAAGCAGCATCCGACCCCGCGGAGGGTTCCGTGTTCGCGATTCCAAGCAATCTTTCACCCTTCGCCATCGCCGGCAGCCACTCCCGTTTCAAGTTCTCCGGCCCATGCAACGATAGAATCTCCCCCATGATATCGCCTAGCGGAATCTGCCATCCTGCACGCGCGATTTCCTCGACGAGAATTCCCATAGTGACTGCGTCAGCTTCCTGGCCGCCGAACTGCTTGGGGAACCTCAAACCCAAGAGGCCATTCTGGCCCATTTTACGGTAGAGTTCCCAAGGGAATTCGCCCTTTCGTTCCGCGTCTCTAATTTTCGGTGCGACTTCCTTCTTGGCAAATTCTCGAACAGTTCTACGGAAAAGTTCCTGCTCTTCGCTAAAACCAAAATCGAGAGGCATTTCACTCACGGTTTTAGTTCCGGTTTACCATGCGTTGGGCTCTTAAGGTTGACTAGCAAACCAGTGAGCTCAAAGAGTTCACCTTCAGACGGCGCGAGGCCGTTCCCCTCGGTGGGGTCAACCGTTCACTAACTTTTCAGACCGTCTTGTTCTTGAATCATGGACTTGAAAAGTATTAGCTTAATTGGTTAGTTACGGGGTAGATTTATAACGAAAGAGAACGTGTTCGTTCTCGCTCGTGCGAGAGGTCCGAATTTTGGACGAGCTTGAGCAAATACGCGAAAAGAAATTACGTGAGCTGGTTGGGCGGATGTCAACACCGAGCATAGACAAACCGATTGTTATCAGTGATAGGAACTTTGAGCAAACGGTCAAGAATTACCCTCTAATTGTAGTTGATTGCTGGGCGGCCTGGTGTGCTCCGTGCCGCGCAATCGCACCCGTGGTGGAGGAGCTTGCGAAGGAGTACAGCGGGAAGGTCGTGTTTGGAAAGCTGAATGTTGACGACAACCCAGAGACTGCTGAAAAGTTTGGCATTAGGGCGATACCCACACTGCTTGTGATGAAGAATGGCAGTGAAGTGGACCGCATAGTTGGCGTACTACCTAAGAACCAACTTGAAGCGCGGATAGGGTCAGTTGCTTAGAGTTAACTCAAAACGAAATCTGTTACAATTCGTTCCGCGCCACGCTCATTTGCTGGCGTGTCACCCAAAGCGCATCTTAAGAACAGCCATTCAAAGTAATACGTTAAGGTGGCTTAGGTGGGAATATACGAATTTGAAGGGCGTATTCCAACAATAGCATCCAACGCGTACGTCGACGAAGACGCAAAAGTTCTAGGCGATGTTACAATAGGGCCGCAATGCTACATTGGTCCAGGCGCTAGAATCAGGGGAGATTACGGGACGATTACAATAGGTGAAAAAACGAGCATACAAGAAAACTGTGTCCTCCACGCAAGGATCAATGAAAAATGTGAAGTCGGCAACCACGTTCAAATCGGGCACGGGGCGCTTCTTCACAACTGCACAATCAAGGACTATGCTGTGATTGGCGTTGGCGCAATCGTCAGCGATTACGGGACAGTTGGAGTCTGGAGCATCATAGGTGAGGGGGCAGTAGTGGCTAGCCATCAAACGATTCCTGACGGTAAAGTTGCCGTCGGGGTTCCCGCGAAAGTTATTCGAGACGTTGTAGACGCCGATAAACAACTTTGGACTAAGTACAAGGAAGCGTACGCTGACCTGGCATTGCGTTATCCTAAAGGCCTGAGGCGTATAAAGTAGAAACGAATCAGGTCTTCGGCAATCTTAATGTTTGAATTCCAGCAAGACATCCCGATGGGCGATGCCCAAAGATCTAATAGCGGTTCTTGATTTCGGAGGCCAATATTCTCACCTCATCGCTCGCCGAGTAAGAGAATGTGAAGTCTATTCAGAACTACTGCCATACACAATGACATCGCAAGATATCCTGAAACTGAAAACGAATGGTATTATTCTCTCCGGCGGTCCAGCCAGCGTATACGACGAGAATGCTCCCAAATGTGACCCCGAGATTTTTCGGTTAGGGATACCTGTACTGGGGATCTGCTACGGCCTGCAGGTCATGGTTCAAATGTTGGGCGGTCGCGTGAAGGCGACAGAGCGCCGAGAATATGGAAAAACACAGCTGAACATAATTGACCACTCGGATCTGTTCCAAGGAATCAACAGCCCCATCGCTTCATGGATGAGCCACGGGGATTATGCAGAAACTCTACCCGACGGCTTCGAGGTTATGGCCAGCTCAGAGAATTGCAAAACTGCCGCCATACGGAATCCCTCACGCCGATTATACGGGGTGCAGTTTCATCCGGAGGTCGCACACACAGAGAAGGGCTTGGAAATCATAAGGAATTTTGCGACGAAAATAAGCTCTTGTTCCCAGAGCTGGAATCCAAAGTCGATAATCGAAACCGCAGTCCAACAAATTCGCTCCGAAGTTGGCGATGCCGACGTCCTATCGGCTGTAAGCGGAGGAGTCGACTCAACAACTACCGCAGTTCTAGTACAGAGGGCCGTCGGCAAACGGCTAACGAGTATTTTCGTAAATCACGGCCTCTTGAGGAAAGATGAGGAGAAGGTAGTCCTAAGGGCTTTGCGGGACAGACTCAAACTCGATGTACGCTATGTGGACGCTTCTGAAAGATTTCTCAAACGCCTCCAAGGTGTGGCTGACCCTGAACAGAAGCGGAAGATTATTGGTGAAGAATTCATCAAAGTCTTCGACGAAGAGAGTTCGAAAATCGGGACCTTTCAGTGGCTAGTTCAAGGAACGCTCTACCCAGATGTCATTGAAAGCGCGGGGACTGGTAGCATCGCGTCTCGGATCAAAACTCATCACAATGTTGGGGGGATTCCAGAGTGGTCGAGGTTTAGGATTCTTGAACCGCTAAAGTTTCTGTACAAGGACGAAGTTCGCAAGATTGCACGAGAACTTGGTCTCCCTGAGGCGATTGTGAAAACACACCCATTCCCAGGTCCTGGTCTAGCGGTTCGGATTGTTGGAGATGTGACGGAGGAGAAGATTCGCATCTGTAGAAACGCTAGCGCAATAGTGGAGGAAGTCGTAGCCAGCCATGGCCTTTACGACTCAGTCTGGCAAGCATTCGCTATCGTAGGCGATGATCTAGTAGTCGGAGTGCTTGGCGATCAACGCCAATTAGGGCATGTTGTAACTGTCCGTATCGTCGAATCATCGGACGGTATGACCGCAGACTGGGCTAGAATTTCGTCTGATGTCATGGAGGAGCTCAGCAGCCGAATTACGGGGGAAGTGCCTGGCGTAACCTGGGTGACATACGCTATAACCTCGAAACCGCCCTCCACGATTGAGCCGGGGTAAGGATTAGGAAATCTGGTGAATACACATAGGCCTCGCTCAGGTCTTGAGCGCAGAAAAAGAATCGGCGAAAAAGTTACGGTTTGTTGATTACTTTGGTTTGAATGAGTGACCGCAACCACAGGTCTCGGTTGCATTCGGGTTGTTTACCCTGAAGCCCTCACCCATGACTGATTCAACATAGTCGACTTCAGATCCATCCACGTATTGCGCACTTTGTTCGTCAACTAGAAGTTTTACTCCGTGAGCTTCAATGACATTGTCGCCGTCGGTCTGGTTGTCGAAGGCCAAACCGTACTGGAAGCCGCTGCAGCCACCGCCCGAAACATAGAGGCGCAGCCCGACGTTCTCTTTGCCTTGCTTCTCCATCGCCGCTTTGACTTTCTCAGCAGCCTTCTCAGTCAACGTAATCTTCATGGTGGTTGGGGAGTGTAGCATTCTAATGCACTATATTGCGGATATTACGTATGGATTATTTAAGTTTAGGTCACTGAAAAACAACCCAAACGCATAACAAACGCCCCATATCCAAAGTGGATGTAGGCGCTTTTCTGGAGGTTTACCTTATTGACGCAGAGCCTCGGCATGGTTTACAGCGACGCCTTCCAGCAGTACAATTTTGGGCCGACTCATCCATTGAAACCTACTAGACTGAAGTTGACCTTCGAGCTGATGAGTTCAGTCAAGTTACTTGCTTCGCCAAACGTGGTGATTTGCGAACCACGTGAGGCGAGCTCTGATGAACTTATGCTCTTCCATGATGAAGATTATGTCAACCTAATCCATGAAGTTAGCAAGACGGGCGAAGGCTTTCTCGATTTAGGGGACACTCCCGTCTTCAAAGGTTGCTATGAGGCGTCAGCACTCGCGGTCGGCGCGTCTCTGAAGGCGGTTGATATGGTAATGTCCGGTCAGGTAACTCATGCCATGAACATTTCTGGTGGGCTACACCATGCTCATCCAAGCCACGCTTCAGGTTTCTGTATCTTTAACGACCCAGCTATCTCGATCGCCTACCTGAAGAAAAAATACTCCCTGCAGAAGATCCTCTACTTGGACGTGGATGCGCATCATGGAGATGGAGTAATGTATGGTTTCTATTCAGACGCTGGGGTCTTGGACATAGACTTCCACGAAGACGGCCACCATCTTTTTCCTGGTACTGGCTTCACGGACGAAATAGGGGAAGGTAATGCCTCCGGACTTAAGATCAATATACCATTGTCCCCCTTAACGGGCGACGAGCCGTACATGGAGCTGTTCCGGGAGATCGTTCCCGCCGCAGTAAGGAAGTATAAGCCGAAAATCCTGCTACTCCAATGCGGAGCGGACGCGCACGCAAACGACCTACTTGCTCACTTGCAGCTCACCACCAAGTCGTACGGAGAAGTCGGGAAGATCGTTCATGAATTAGCTCATGAGGTTGCTGGCGGCCGCCTCGTAGTTTTTGGCGGCGGCGGATACAATATAGCCAATGTTGCGAGAACGTGGACGGTTGTTGCTTCTGCTCTGATTGGGTACGCGCTCCCGAAAGAGGCCCCAACGGTCTGGCAGAAGATGTTTGAAGCTCTAGTCGGAGAAGAGGCTCCAGAATGTATCAGCAGTGAGGGGGAAGCGAAGCATGCACTTCCGTCCGACGTAATGCAGAATCAACAAGCCGAGATTCTAAAGGACCTGAAACGAAGAATATCCTATCTATCGTAGCCTTTCAAAGCGAGAAGAGTTTCAGGCGTTCTCTGCTATTGATTCCTGCGGCTTCAGGACTCCTGTGAGGAGGTCTTTTTGAACTCGCAGATAGTCCTCGGGTGTCCCAACGTCCGCCCAGTAGCCCTCATGCTTGTAACCGAAGATTGTGCCTTCCCGCGTGAGCTTAGGAAACACATCTAACTCGAGCGAGGTTCGCCTTCCCTTTGGAATCTTGGCGAAGACGGACGGGCGAATCACGTAGACGCCAGCATTTACCCAAACTTCACCAGTTGTTTGTTTCCGCGGTTTCTCAACGAAGCTTACAACTCTGTTATCGTTATCGAGTTCTACGGCGCCGAACCTTGTCGGTGTCTTCGTCTTCGCTAAAACAACTGTGGCAAGCGAGTTAGATTTCTTGTGAGCGTATATTAATTTGTCAAGGTCGAGTCCTGAAAAAATCACGTCGCCATTGAGGGCGAGGAAATCGGAGTTTATCAACTGCTCAGCATTCTTGATAGCGCCTCCTGTGTCCAGGGGTTCTTTCTCGAAGCTGAAACGCAATCGTATCCCAAGCCGGTGCTCGTCCAAGTAGCGCACAATTTGTTCCTGAAGGTAGCCTACTGCCAGTACAATCCTATCAAATTCGTATCGTTTCAGGTACTCAATTTGGTACTCAATCAATGCTTGGTATCCTATCGGCAGAAGAGCTTTGGGTGTCGAGAAGGAGGTTGGCCTGACTCGAGTTTCAAGCCCACCGCACAGGATTAATGCTGTCCTTTCCGGGCGAAATTGTTCCATTCCAAGTTTCAAAAGAAATTCTGCTGTCTGGGATCGGTTGGTAAAGCGTGCACCGTCCACAAGTAAGTCCACTTTATGCATGAGCAATGGGTCTATGGTCATACTGAAACGGCGTTTCATGGCTAACTAGTAATACACCATATCCTTTAACTGTATTACGGTCAATTCGTACTCGGTTTATGTTCAATGGATACATGCCCGGCTTGCGGAAGCAGGGACTTGGAATTCGTAATGTCTCAGGAGCAAGCAGCTCAGATCAAATGCGCGAACTGCGTGAACATTTGGTGGGACCAAAGCTAGTCCAGAGAACAAGTCGCAGCAAACTTAGCGCGCCCTATTGCCACAAAGAAGACTAGCCTACCTCTGCGTGTAATTACTCAAGCAGAGAGTAACTCGTTCACGAGTCCTGCGGATATGTGATGCGTAGAAGGTCATACTGCGACGACTATTATTGGGTAGAGAAGTATTACCAGAAATCCTTTAATTGTATTACATTATTCTGTGAAGGCTAGCGGTCACCCACATGATGCGAGTTTGTCCGGCCTGCGGAAGTCGACGAATACAATTGAAACAGAGAAACACCTCCGAAGTGCGGATTGAATATTTGCCTGCGTTTGAAGAGTTCACCCAAGTTGTATGCGCTAACTGCCACAACCTGTGGTGGGATCACAGCTAATCAGGGAACACGTGAGAGCCCCATCGCTGTGGGGATATGAAGTCCTAACTCTTCTTCTCTGCGCATTGCTTTCTTGCAGCGTCTAGAACGACTCTCTGTTCGACTTGGGCAACCATCCTTCGTGTGTGGACTATGACGTCTGGGTTCACGGAGATGCTATCTATACCTGATTCAACAAGAAACTTCGCGAATTCAGGATAGACGCTCGGCGCTTGGCCGCAGATGCTTACGGTCTTACCGTAGCTGTGAGCTGTGTCGATGAGTTCTTTGATTGCTCGTTTAACAGCGAGGTTTCTTTCGTCAAATAATGGCGCCAAGACTTCATTGTCCCTGTCGGCGCCGAGTATCAGCATTGTTAGGTCATTGCTGCCGATTGAGAAACCGTCCGCACCAGCCTTGCAGAACTCATCAGCCAATATTATGTTGCTGGGAATTTCTGCCATAATCCAGAGTTTGAAATCCTCTGACTGCACCAACCCTTCCTGTCGGAGGAGCTCACGGATTTTCACAAATTCGTTCACCGTGCGGTTGAAGGGGATCATGCACCAAAGGTTTGTCATACCCATCTCGTTTCTGACTTTCTTGACCGCAGCAATCTCAAGCTTGAATGCTGGCTCGAACCTCGGGTCAGTGTACCGGCTCGCGCCTCTCCAACCGATCAGCGGGTTAGCTTCTTTGATGGCACCCTCATATTTTTCTCCGCCTTCGAGTGTTGCGTATTCGTTCGTTTTGAAGTCGCTGAAGCGCAAAACTACCGGTCTCGGGTAGAATGCCCTACAGATCGTTTCAAGTCCTGTTGACAACTTGTCAACGAATTCTTCAGGGTGCTTTTGTTCAATAAGCATCATAGGATGCTTCTTGACATGATCGCTTACGATGAATTCCATCCGTAGTAGGCCCACGCCGTCGACTGGTAACTGTGCGATTCTGTTGGCTAACTCTGGTTCACCAAGGTTGACGAAGATCTTTGTTCCGGTAACAGTTGGGTCCTTGAAAGCCGCCAATCCATCTGCTGCCGGTTGAGGTTTCGTTTCGAGCTCCGGGCTTTCTAGCACTATTCCCTCGTACACGAGACCCATCTTTGCGTCAACTGTCACCTCTTCCCCGGTATGTATCGTGTGAGTTCCAATTTTGGTTCCCGTTATGCAGGGGATTCCTAATTCGCGGCTCACAATGGCGGCATGGCATGTCATACCGCCGGCATCGGTGACGATTGCCTTTGACTTCTTCATTGTCGGCACCCAGTCGGGTGTGGTCATTTCTGTGACGAGGACTTCACCGTTCTGAAAGTCGCTTACGTGATCTACTGTTAGGATAACGTGTGCCTTACCCGCTCCGCGCCCAGGCGATGATGGAAGCCCCTTAAGGATAATTTTCTTCTCCGCCGCAACGAGAGGCGTGGGTTTCTTAATTGGGCTCTTCTTGAGGGACCAAACTGTTTCGGGTCTAGCTTGCAGTATTAGGAGTTTTCCGGTCTGTGAGTCAAGTCCCCATTCAATGTCCATTACATGGCCGTAGTGTTGTTCAATAGTCAACGCGTATTTGGCTAGTTCAATTACTTCTTCATCTGTGATTACTTGCCGATCCTTGAGATCGTCTGGAACCTTCTTCTCCTCTGTTCCCCCGATCTTATTTCTCACAAGCATGATAGTTTTCGTGGGTATTTCCTTTCGGATGATTTTCAAGCTCCCCTTATCTACGTAGTAGTCGTCAGGAGTGACAGTGCCCTTCACGACGTACTCTCCTAACCCATAGGATGCTTCAAGCAGGATCAGGGATTCATCGCCATTGGTTGGATCCATGGTGAACATAACGCCGCTGGATTCGGAGTAACACATCATTTGCACTATTGCAGAAAGTGCGACGTCCGCGTGTTCGAAGCCTTTCTGAACTCTGTAGAAGATCGCGCGGTCTGTGAACAGACTCGCATAGCATTCCTTGACGCTCTTAATCACGTTGCCTACTCCAGTAACGTTAAGGTAGCTCTCCTGTTGACCTGCGAAGCTCGCGTCGGGCAGGTCTTCAGCAGTTGCAGAGCTTCTAATGGCGACGAACGGGTTCTTGACTTTCTCTCGTTCGGCGAGTTTCTCATAGCCGTCGACTATGACTTGTTCAAGTTCCTTCGGCATCGTTGCGGAACCAATCATCCCCCTAATTTCAGCACCAACCTTCTGAAGTGTGATCGTGTCGTTTGGGTCCTTCAAAACCTTCAGGGAAGTAGCGATCTTAGATTCCAGCCCATTCTTCGCTAGGAACAACCTGTACGCATCAGCAGTAAGGGCGAAGCCGTAAGGTATCGGAACCTTCGTCTTGGAAGTCATTTCGCCCAGGCTTGCAGATTTACCGCCTACGAGTGGAACATCTTGCTTACTGATTTGTTCGAACCAAAGTAGAAGGGGACCCATGTTTCAATTCCTCTCTCAGTTTCTTTGAAACGTAACACTTCTGGGCGGAAACCTTCAGAATAAGTAATATCTACGTAGGGTAATTACGAGAATTTAGATTGATAGGCGGCCTTTAAATCGAACACGATTACCAAAGCCTATCGCCACTTCTGCGAGATGCGCACTAGAGCTCAGTATAGCAGTTCTTGAGGAGAAACGGTTTGTACGTTTACTTGTTCGAAGAAGGCAGCACGAAGCTCCGGAACCTCCTTGGCGGCAAGGGGGCAGATTTAGCAGAGATGACAGGCCTCGGCCTCCCTGTCCCACCTGGCATGACCGTAACAACCGAGGCATGCAACTACTACAATTCTCACGGGTCAGAGTTCCCAGATGGGCTTGAAGACGAAATCCGCGTGAAAATGAAAACCATTGAATCGAGAACCCAAAGAACCTTCGGAGACGCTGCAAATCCGCTGCTGGTTTCCGTTCGGTCCGGTGCACCAATCTCAATGCCGGGAATGATGGATACGGTACTTAACCTTGGTCTGAACGACAAAACAGTGAACGGGCTCATCCGACAGACGAGTAACGAACGATTTGCGTACGACGCCTACAGACGTTTCGTTCAGATGTTCGGCAAAGTAGTACTCGGAGTTAGGGGCGACGCTTTCGAATCAATCATTCGACAAAGCAAAGAAAGGTTGGGTTTGAAATCTGATGTTGAAGTCGACGCGAAGACCTGGGCGACACTAGTTCAAGAATTCAAAGGTCTTATCGAAAAGGAGACGGGACAGGCCTATCCCGAGGACCCCAGGATCCAGCTGCAGATGGCAGTTGCGGCAGTCTTCCGATCATGGAATGGGCAACGGGCGGTCTTCTACCGTCTGACCAACAAGATTCCTGAAACGCTTGGGACGGCGGTCAATGTTCAGTCCATGGTCTTCGGAAACATGGGCACTGATTCAGGGACCGGCGTTTGTTTCACGAGAAACCCTTCATCGGGTGAACCAAAGCTATTTGGCGAGTTTCTCTTGAACGCGCAGGGCGAAGACGTCGTTGCCGGAATCAGAACGCCTAAACCAATAGCCCAACTAGCCGATGAAATGCCCACCGTCTACAGCCAATTGCTCGATGTGTGCAAACTCCTGGAACACCATTTCAGGGAAATGCAAGATATCGAATTCACAGTTGAAAGAGGAAGGCTATTCATCCTTCAAACCCGCTCAGGGAAGCGAACCGCCACTGCCGCCGTCCGAATCGCTGCCGATATGGTCAAGGAAGAGCTGCTTACGAAGCAACAGGCACTGCTTCGGATTCTGCCCTCGCATCTCGAACAACTTGTCCACAAGCAGATTGATCCAAGCTTCAATGCCAAACCGATAGCTACTGGCTTACCAGCGTCGCCTGGTGCTGCAACTGGGAAAGTGATTTTCGATACTGACGAAGCTTACTCTTTGGGCTCCAACGGAGAGGACGTCATACTCGTTAGGGAGGAGACTACACCGGAGGACATTCACGGTATGGTTGCCGCTAAGGGAGTGCTCACGAGCAGGGGAGGGATGACATCTCATGCCGCGGTTGTGGCCCGAGGGATGGGAAAGCCCGCCGTCGTTGGTTGCGAACAGATAAGCATTGATCTGGCCACTGATTCCTTGCAGACGCGCAGGGTTACGGTAAACAAGAATGACATAATCACAATCGATGGGACCACTGGTAATGTGCTACTCGGCGTTGTGCCCACAATTGAACCGAAGCTAAGTGATGAAGCCCAGCAATTGTTAACCTGGGCTGATGAGACTAGAAAGCTCGGAGTCAGGGGGAACGCTGACACTCCAGAAGGGGCTATCGTGGCTAGGCAGTTTGGGGCTGGCGGGATTGGCCTTTGTCGAACCGAACGAATGTTCAACGCACAGGACCGGCTTCCCATTGTCCAAGAGATGATCCTCTCGACAACCGAAGAGGAGCGGTTTCGCGCTCTGGAGAAGTTGAGGCCTCTACAGAAGGAGGATTTCAAACAAATACTGCGCAATATGCATGACCTACCAGTTACGATCCGATTATTGGATCTTCCACTCCACGAGTTTCTACCCAAATACGAAGAATTGACAGCCGAAGTTGCCTCGCTGAAGGCGACAGGCGCCGACGCGGATTTGCTGGATTCGAAGGAACGAATGCTCAGGAAAGTCATGACATTGGCTGAACATAATCCAATGCTAGGCCATAGGGGCTGCAGACTTGCGATAAGCCACCCTGAAATTTACGAAATGCAAACTCGCTCTATCTTCGAAGCCGCAGGCGAATTGCAACGCGAAGGAGTTAGAGTTCGGGTGGAGATCATGCTCCCCCTTGTTGGAGCTGCCAATGAGATTCGATTCCTGCGCGAAAAGATAACCTCCGTGGCCTCTAAGGTGATGGAGGAGAAGCGCATCAATATCGATTACAAGATAGGGACTATGATAGAAGTTCCTAGAGCTGCATTGACGGCGGACGAAATAGCCCGCTATGCTGATTTCTTCTCCTTCGGGACAAACGATCTCACGCAGGCGACATTTGCATTCAGCAGGGATGATGCGGAAGCGAAGTTCTTCAAGGACTATTTCGACAAGAAGATCCTGAACTCCAACCCATTCGAGGTTCTTGACAGAGAAGGCGTTGGTAGGTTAATGCGCCTGGCTGTGGAGGCGGGTAGGAAGAGCAATCCTCAGCTAAAGGTTGGCATTTGTGGTGAACACGGCGGGGAGCCAAGCTCAGTTGAATTCTGCCATCAACTGAACCTCGATTATGTTAGTTGTTCCCCATACAGAGTCCCCGTTGCACGCCTCGTCGCAGCCCAAGCAGAAGTCAAGGAGAGAATGATTTCAATCAGCGAAAACTGATTACGCTCATCAAAAGTGATCTGTTCAGTATCACCACACCATAAGTTGCGATTTCAGGTAAGGATCATTGTCTGAGAGCCGACCAGTCGTCATGGGTACACGTGGTGCCATTACCACTTCAAACTATATGGCAACATCGGCCGGATTTGAAATCCTTCTGGCCGGGGGAAACGCAATCGATGCTTCCATTGCTGCAGGATTGGCGCTGCATGTTGTCGAACCACATATGAATGGAATCGGCGGCGAAACCCCAATACTTCTGTACTCTGCTAGAAAGCGTAGAATCTTTGCCATATCAGGGCAAGGGCCTGCCCCAAAGGCAGCGACTCTCGAATTCTTCGAAGGAAACGGAATCAGGTTAATTCCAGGCGACGGTCTTCTTCCCGCAACGGTCCCCGCGTCCTTTGACGCATGGATTACTTGCCTTAGGTTTTTTGGAACGATGACTCTCAGGGAAGTGATTGCCCCCGCCATTAGACTGGCCGAGGAAGGTTTTCCGGTGTATGCCGCGCTTCATGAGATTGTGACGCGACATGCCAAGCGTTTTCTCAGCGAATGGCCTACAACTGCAAGAATCTATCTTCCGCGAGGCAGAATTCCTCGAATTGGCGAGGTTCTGAGGCAAAATGAACTGGCGAAGACTCTTCGCAGCCTAGCGGAGGCGGAGCGCCGCGCTGGGAAGAACAGGGAGAAGGGGCTCGAAGCAGCGAGGCACTATTTCTACGAAGGGCCTATAGCGCGAGAGATCGCGCAGTTCGCGGCAAAACGATCATTCAAGGATGCAACCGGAAAATATCACAACGGGTTAATCACCGCGGAAGATCTCGCCGACTACAAAACGAGAATAGAGAAAACTGTCAACATAGACTACAAAGGTGTAACCGTTCATAAATGCGGACCTTGGAGCCAAGGACCCGTTCTCCTCCAACAGTTACGATTGCTTGAAGACTACGATCTAAGACGACTTCGACACAACTCAGCCGACTATATTCATCTAATCACGGAAGCATCAAAGCTTGCTTTCGCGGACCGGGAAGCTTTCTACGGTGACCCGCTTTACACCGACGTTCCTCTCACAAGACTACTTTCGCGGGACTACTCTAGGAAGAGAAAGGAGCTTATCGACATGAGAAAGGCGTCACTAACACTCCGGACAGGCAGCGGATCTCACATCCCAGTGTCAGAAGGTACTCGGCTCTATACTGGTGACACGACCCACCTTGATGCCGTCGACTCAGATGGTAACATGGTTTCTGCAACCCCTAGCGGCGGGTGGATTACGAGTTCTCCCGTAATCGAGGGTCTGGGGTTTCCTCTGGGAACACGAGGCCAAATGTTCTCATTAGACGCTGCACACCCGAATTGTCTGGCGCCAGGGAAACGCCCGCGAACAACGTTAACTCCAAGCCTCATCAGTTCGAAAAGACGACCTGTTCTGGCCTTTGGGACGCCTGGCGGAGACCAACAAGACCAGTGGGCACTTCAATTCTTTCTCAATTTCATGGAGTTCGGCATGGATCTCCAGGCAGCGATCGATGCTCCATCGTTCCATAATCAGCATTTTCCAAGCTCCTTCTATCCTAGGAAGGCCGAGCTTGGCAGCCTGTACGTGGAAGGGCGAATACCCAGAGGAATCGTGAACGAATTGAGGAGTAGAGGTCATAACGTGATTGTCCAAGGTGATTGGGTGAACGGCCGTATGACAGCAGCACATTATGATTGGGAGAATAATGTAGTGAGTGCCGCCGCCTCGTCGCGATATCAGATAGCCTACGCATTAGCACATTAATGCGAGTGACTCTCGAAGCGCCATTGAAGATAAGCACACACTGGTAGGATACCTATACAATTGTACTGGTGGGCCGGGAGAGATTTGAACTCTCGAGCAGTCTTGAGTACTTTCATTCATCTCTGGTTCTTCTTGCTTTCAAGAAACTCTCTATATTCGGAAGAGTGGGCCATTGATTCCGGAAGGAACGAAAATCGATATCATAACAAGAGTCCAGTCAGGTCAGTCGATTCGTCACGTTGCACAAGATCTTGGCATTCCACTTTCAACTGCTTACCATCACGGCCGGAGTTTCTGTAATCATCAATCGCGAATCGAGATGAACATGCTGAGGCAAGGCCAGCTGGGTTACTTGCTAGGGATGTTCGTAGGAGACGGGAGTCTCATTCGGGATAAGCCTCGAGGGGAGTTCCTTGTCAAGATTGCTTTGAACAGGAGAAGAGATTTGGACATTGTTCAATTCGTTACGCTAATGTTTGAAAAAGCAGGTAAGAAAGTCAACTTTCTAACTGAGCGAGGCATGATCATAATTAGAGTCTGGTCTAAGATTTTCTATGAATTCATCGAAGATTACGTTAAGCTCGAAAGAAACCATCTATCCCATCATCACACGAAAATTCTCTTGCGCACCCAGCGATGGACTCGGGAGTTTGCTCTTGGTTTCATTGGCGGCCTAATAGACAGCGATGGCCATGTCGTTAGCAACTGGAAAGGCGGTCATTACGGTGCGGTAGTGACTACGAGTAGTAGTTCTCTCAAACGACAACTCTGCAGTCTATGCGACGCTCTTGGTATCAATGTGACCAGCCATGTACAAGCGCGTGACCCCTTTCAGGGCAAGTCTCTTTATTCAGTGTATATCCGGTCGCCTGATTTGCATGCATTATGTGGAACACTACTTTCCGTAAAACATTCGAGGTTTCATGGTGGGCCGGGGCGGATTTGAACCACCGACCACCTGTTTACAGTTTGTTGTCTCGTGTCAGGCAGGTATCCTAACCAGACTAGACGACCGGCCCAAAGTGGCGTTGAATGAAGAGCGCAGAGAAATAAAGACTACCCAATAGGTTGCACCCTTTCCGAGAGTTCCATGAGCCTGAGGTTGGGTCGAAGCGACTTTAGGGCGCCAACTTCGTTAAGAAATCGGAAGGTCTTTTTGTGAAGAGGAGAAATGTTGTAGGAGCTGGTAGGTTTGCCTAGACTTTACGACCAAATAATGCGTTTTGATAAACAGGTCCGCTTCGCTGCCATTGTGGATGGCCACGGCCGAATCTTGGAAGGGGGCATGCGTGAGGGCGTTGAGCCAATCGAACCCCTCGAAAAGACACCACACCTAATCGCGATGTTGGTCTCATTTCAGAAAGCTGAAGACCTGGCAGATTTCTTCGGCAGACCCGAGTATTCAATCCTGGTTCATGAGAAGATAATGGCCCTGCTCTTTCGTTCGGAGAAGAAATTCGTGCTTGTTACGGCCAGCAGGAAATTCAGCCTAAACAAAATTGCAAGGTTACGGAACTTGATTATGAAAAGGCGCCAAAAGCGCTGAAGACGTTTAATCTGATCAGTCGCTCGAAGGGGCGACTGTTAAGGGCAGAGCTGTTCGAGGTTCCGCTGGTTCCTCAACTGTGGTCGGCCGACCCTTATCAAAAATCCTACGAATCCATTGTGTCACGTATGTTGATGGTAGCTCCCAGAGCATGACCCTCTTGCTGTGTCGCATCGAATCATACATGAAACAGATGTGTGTGCAAAAACATTGATCGAGCTCCACCTGACGTACTTCCATCTTCCGTTCCAGTGAACCCCAAAACTCTTTGAAATTCATCCCATAACGTCTTAGGTTTCCTATGGGTTTTCGGAGTTCGCAGACCCTTACATCCCCATTGTAATCAATGACTACTGAGGTTTGACCTGCTGTGCATGGCATCTTCCACTTTGCGCGCTCAACATAATTCCGATATTGCGTCTCATAGCTGAAAGCGTACCCTGCCTTCCAATACGCCCTCATCAATGGATCCAGCAATGATTTCTTCCGCGAGGGTTTCGAGAGATATCGGAAATTAATCGGTAATACTTCTCGATAGATGCGTCCGAGCTTCTGTGGTTCTACTACTTGCAGCGCTGGGTCTTTTGGGTCTCCGCGTATGACTTGGAAGTAGTGCCCATCGAGATCGCTTTTCTCCTGGAAAAAGCGGACCATCATTGCAATTTCATTTTGATTTTCCTGTGTAATGACCGAATTTATGTAGAGTGTGAAGTTGGGCCAATGAGTTCTCAGAGCTTGAAGTTCAGCGATTGTGGCGAGGGCCTTCTCGAAGTTTCCTTGGACTCCCCTAATCTTGTCGTGCGTCTCGCCGAGACCATCTATTGAAACGTCGATTTCAAGGTGAAGTTCGGGGCATGTATGCAGAACTTCTTTCACGACCTGGACAGTTTGGACGGTGGGGAGCCCATTGGTCGGGATGCGTACATCGCGAATCTTGTTGTTGCGGTAGAATAGTTGTATTATTCCAGCAAGGTCCTTTCTAAGGAAAGGTTCACCGCCGGATACCCAAAGGTCGTGAAATTCAGGCATCGTTGATGAGAGTTTAGTTAATTCCTCAAATGTGAGGTCGCCCTTGCGGTTTAGTTCAAGCCAGTAGAAGCATGTTCGGCATCTGGCGTTGCAGATAGAGGTTACAAAGAGGATGACTAGGTCAAGCTGTTTTACGAAGAGGGGTTTTACGAACGCTTCACGGTGAGGCAAGCGGTTTCATTTCCGTCAACTTGTAAATCCGACCGCGCCATTCGATTTTACGGGTTCGGGCCGAATTAATTATGCAGTATGTCATAACCCAAGGAACAATAAGGCTTGTGATTGCTTCTTTGAATTTCGCTCTCCGGAATTCTTCTTTGAATTGTGGCATGGCTCGACTGAAAGTCGAGTTGCGCTGGGTGCTTCGCATCATGCCTAGGAGGCATGGCGTGAAAAGCAAGGCTGATGGCACCAACCACAATGGGGCCATCATAACCCCACATACAAAGCTAATGAGGCCCAGCAGAAACACGAAATCGAAAAATGCGTAAGCTCCCGCCGCATAATTCCAGAGGCCCTCGTTGTAGACCTTAGTTAGAGCAGTCTGACGAGTCGTCCACCTTAGAAATTCGTGCCGGTCAGTTTGATTGAAAGTGGCGACGGTGCATTGGGGAAGAAATGTTGTTCGGTAACCATGCTTTCTTAATGCGGCGTTCAGGGCCAAATCGTCGCTGATTGCGGTGGACCATATGCGCCTAATGCCAATCTTATCAAGCGTTTCTGCCCTTACAGCCATCGCTCCACCCCAAGGGAAATTGTACCGGTCGTTGAAGAGCAGGTTCGTTCCAGAAGCGTTCCACGCCGACTCAGCGTAGGACCAAAATCCGCCCCGAGAGGGGAAGAGCCAACGAAAACCAGTTGTAGCTCCCACAGACTCATCGCTGAGTGGATCAACTAGATTTCCAAGCCAAGTGGGCGTTACTCGTGCATCGCTATCTACAAAGGCGTAGACCTGCGCTTGTCCCAAATCTCGCGACAAAGCGGTTAGGAGCGCTGCAACCTTCCCACTAGCAGAGACCGCGGGATCTGAAGTGTAAATATGATCATTTCCATCCGAGCAACGCGACAATACTGACTTGGCTACGGCGTAAGCTGGGTCTTCAGTTGAATCAACAACAATTGCAGTGTGATAGTCATCGTACTTTTGGTGTAACACGGCTGCTAGGTTTTCTTCTAGACCTGGTTCTTCTCCTTTACACGCCATGATCAGGCAGACCCGGGGGCGAAAACCTAGCTGCGGCCTCGCAAGCGCCTCTGAGGCTTTACGGTCAAATTCCAAACCCAAGTACAAAGAGTACAACGAAGCTGCGGCAGCCAGAAAACCAACTATGAGGAGGAAAACGTAAAGGCCCTCTCCAGGGGACAGAGGATATCCCCACTAATGCTGGATATATGTAACTAAGCTTCGATAACTTCGCATCTAATCTGTTTCAGCAACACGGCGGCTTGTTCCGGATCAATCTTGATTGTGTACAGCTGACTAGCAGTTCTGAGCTTCAGTTTCACAATATCCTTCAGCCGTTTCACACGGCATTCTGTAGCTCGCTCTGAAATCTTCAAGAATTGTTCCGTGTCAGAAATCTCAGTCGGCATTCTAGCTCGGCTCTCTAAGAAAGGTTGGGAGAATATAAACCTGAACAGAATTCAGGGCGTGAAAATCAGCAGCTCTTCTTCGTATCGCCTTCCATTAACTATTGAACCGGGAGGTCTTCTCTCAACATGCCTTTTGGCAAGTAGCTCACCGAGTTTTCTGTCAGCCTCCTCGCGCGAAATCGAGGGGTCGGTGAGCATCTTGAGTGGTACATCTACTCTGAGAGGGCGAGAGGGCATCACGTGGCGTGTTATTTTGTGAGGCAGGAGGTGCCCCGTGAGGCCGAATTCGCGAATTTGCTGTTTGCTGAAAATCGGCACAGAAATAATGAGATTCAGTTCGTTTGACTGCATTTTTTGCAGAGCAGTATCTTCCGGCGAGTAAGTCACAGCGTGTCCTTGCTTGACCATCGTTTTTTCGAGGCTTGCAGCCGTTCTTGCGAGTTGAACTGGGTCTATCGATTCAGGTAATGAGAACTCTGCACTGGTTCTGGTTAATATGATAGTTTGAGAATCGTTGTTCATTTTCCCCAGCTCAACCTTTCGCGATGAGTAGTGTAGCCCAGCGTCTTTTAGCAGTCTTTCCGCGACTGTTTCAGCGTCGTCTACCGCGAAAAGCCTGAACCATGCTCCTACTTTGATTAGGGGGTTGTCGTAGTCGACCAGGCAGCAAGGAACGAAACGACATTTTAGCAGCCTCAATGAGTTGAAGCGGTGCATTCCATCTAGAATCACATAATCTTCCTGATCAACGATCAGTGGATCTCGTAGTTCTCCCACTCTCAGAACATCATTCGCGAGTGATCCAACAACAGGGTCTATGACTTCTTCGTGCGGCTTGAGCTCGTCAAGGTTGACCATGGAAATTCTGAAACTCAGCTTTGACCCGCTAATTTCCATTCTTCAAGCCTCGCAGCAAGGTCGGTTGGAGTAGGCTGTAAGCGTTACTGACAAGTGTTCGGTTTGAAAAGGGCGGTAGGTCAGCAGAAGAAAGAGTAGGGGAAATAGTTCGAACTGTTCCAAACGCGTCCTAAGATGGATTCTACTTCGTGAACTTCGTCATCTTAGTGCCGCAAGTCGGGCACGTCGCACGCATCATGTTGCGGCCCTTGGCAGTCTTTTCCATCGTGGTTTGATCGTCGGGCACAGTCTTCTTCTCCTTACATTTCACACAAAACATTTCGGCCAATGAACATTCCCTCCCCTTTCTCAATCGACTTGATGTTAGCGGATGGCGAAGCCATAAAAGGCTTTGCTAATTCAGACTAGAAGTCGCAACATTTCTAAACGAGCTATGTAAGTTTTGATTAGTCAAAAGCAATCCTGAAATTGAAACTCGCCAGAAACGATGGAACCATAAGCAAGTTAAGTTAAAACAGGGCGTTGGTTGATTGAATGCCAGCTCGAAAGCTAATCTCAATTATCGGCACCGGAAAGTTGGGAAGCGCCGTCGCCCTGCAGGTCGCGCAGAGAGAACTAGGCGACCTGAGACTTGTTGACATAATTCAGGGTCTTCCACAAGGAGAAGCCCTCGACCTTGGACAGATGGCAGCAGAACAAGGTGTAGATGTTGATGTTCTCGGGTCAAACGATTACAAAGACATTGCGGGCTCAGACGTCGTTGTCGTCATTGGCGGCTTAGGTAGAAAGCCGGGTATGACGAGGCTCGATCTGCAGGAGAAGAACGAAGTAATCATCCGAAGCATTGCCGAAAAGATCGTGGAATACGCTCCCAAAACATTAGTCTTGATGGTGACCAATCCGCTCGACGTGATGACCTACCTCGCTTGGAAAGTCACGGGATTCGATCCTTCTCGAGTCTTTGGCCAAAGCGGAATGCTGGACACGATGCGCTTCAAATATTTCATCGCGAAAGCACTGAGAGTCTCGACGAGTTCGGTTCAAGCCATGGTCATAGGTGAGCATGGCGATTCAATGGTTCCGCTGCCTAGGTATTCAACTGTGAACGGTGTTCCGATAACCGAGTTGCTCTCAGCCGCGGAAGTCAATGATGCCGTTGACCATACCAGGAAGATTGCTGCTGAAGTCATTGCGCTGAAGGGAGCAACGATTTACGCCCCCGCGAGCGGAATTGCGCGAATGGTTGAGACCATCATCAAGGACAAGAAGATGTTGTTATGCATGACAGCCCACTTGAATGGTCAATACGGACTCAAGGACGTGTATGTTGATGTTCCGGCGATTCTGGGCGCACACGGTGTCGAACGCGTAATTGAACTGAAGTTGAACCATGAGGAATCTGAAGCCTTTCAGAAATCTGTGGAAATTGTGAAGGCAGCCTGTGGCAATTTGAAAACGGTCAAGCCTTAGGTTCATTCCCGGCGAGCCCTAGCTACTCGGTTTGCTATTTGCGCGGCGACAACGCCCGCGGCTATACCTGAGTCAATGTTTACAACCGATAGTCCAAGGGAGCACGCTTGAAGCATGGCCATTAATGCCGCTCGCCCTTTCCCACCATAACCGTAGCCCGACGAACTAGGGACAGCAATGAGGGGTATGTCGACTAGCCCCGCCACTACTGTCGGTAACGCCCCTTCGCGGCCCGCTACGACGATTAGGCAGTCAACGTTGTTCTTTACCATACTCGCCACTGGTTCGACCAATCGGTGGATGCCAGCGACTCCCGCGTCTGCTTCAAGAAAAGTTTCGCAACCCATTTCTTCCGCAATCACTGCTGCTTCTTCAGCGACTGGAAGGTCAACAGTTCCGGCAGTTATGATGCCGACCCGACCGCCAGTCTCGATTTTCTTGTGACCAGTATCACTGATTACGATGGTTGCGGCGTGCGGTGGTTTTCTCACGTTATAATTACGGAAGTGTTCGCTTAATTTCTGTAGTTGCTGCTCGCTCACTCGGCTAACGATCGCTCGACCATTTCTCGTAACCATGAGGTCGCAAATTTGAAGCAGGTCCCCGGTAGATTTTCCTTCAGCGAATATTATCTCGGGGACCCCGCGTCGAACCATCCTTCCAATATCCAGCCGAGCTATCTTGGCAATATTCTCGATAGTATTGACTTTCAACGCCCTCTCAGCATCATCGACAGAGATTTCGCCCTTGTGTAGTTTCTCAAGAATTTCTCGCAAGAATGTTCGCCAGCGTGGAAATGCCTAAGTACAAAGAGCTATGAGACGTAACATAAAATGTTAACAGCAAACAAACCCAATCGATCGAGAGAACTAGACCAGGATTTGGCGGGAATCCCACCAGCTCTTCGCATTAAGGCGGAAGAAGCAGTTGGGATAATCAGAGGGTTCGGCAAAGTGCTCGTCGCCTTTTCGGGCGGAATAGACAGCACACTTGTTGCACGCCTAGCGATGCTCGCAGTGGGCAAGAATGCTGTCGCCGTGACGGCCGACTCCCCAAGCCTTCCAACGGCGGAACTGGGGGAGGCTAGAAGCCTTGCTAAGGAAATTGGGATAGAGCACATCGTGATACGGACTGAGGAGCTTGACGATCCGAAATATGTTTCCAATCCAGCGAACCGATGCTACTTCTGCAAGAAGGAGTTGAGCGAGAAACTCAAATTGGTTGCAGCGGACCTTGGAATCTCGGTTATCGTTGATGGAACCAATGCGGATGACCTGTTCGCACATAGGCCAGGTGGAGCGGCACTAACTGAGGAAGGCGTTAGAAGGCCGTTGTCAGAGGTAGGGATGACGAAGATTGAAGTTAGGGAACTATCGAGACTACTCGGCCTGCCGAACTTCGATAAGCCCTCAATGCCATGCCTGTCTTCAAGAATCCAATATGGCCAACTCATAACGCCGGAAAAGCTTGAACGCGTGGAAAAATCTGAGAACCTCATTCGCCAGCTGACAGGCGTGAGAGAGCTGCGTGTCCGAGATCACGGAAACCTTGCTAGAATTGAAGTTGGAGTAAATGAGCGTAAGCTCTTCTTCGATGAGGCCCTCCTCGAGAAAATCGGGAATGCATTGCGTGCCTTCGGTTTCAATTACGTCTCTTTAGATGTGTTCGGATATAGAACTGGAAGCATGAATGAGGCGTTGCTTTTCAAAAATAATGCCAAACAGGAATGAGCGTTCTAGTTAGAAACTTCAGCCTCCGTGGGCAATGGGAAGAATCGCAACTTCGTCCTTCTCAGTAACCACGGTTTCCAACCCGCTCAAGGTGTTGATCTCGCGCCCAGAAATCATGATCAAAGCATTTGCCCTAGGGTCTGAGGTTCCGCTTTGCAACAAGAGTTGCTTTAGGCTTTCGAATTCTTTCCGGGAAACAAGTTGCATCAGCAGTGAACGGACGGTCGGAGCTTCCCCAACTTCAAACAAAAGTTCATTCGTTCTAACGGCCGTCCTGAAGACACCATAGAACTTAAGGCGGATTTTCATTGCCACACCTGGTGATTCAATCATTCCACTAGAGTAGACTAATTGGTGAAAACATGCGTATCAAAGGCCTTCGAGTAAATGAGTCATTTTTGCATTAGAAGCCCTAAATTTCTCGCTTCAGTTTTAACATGTAATGTTCACTTAATGTTAATTATCGTATTTCGAGAGGTTTGCTCATTGCGTTCAGTAGCTGATTCGTATGCGTAAAAGAGGCTTTTCCACAGCGCTTGTTGCCCTTTCCCTAGTCCTTTTAGCGGCTTCCGTGGCACCCGCAAGCGCCCAACAGGGCGTTTGGAGGGACATCAACCCAACCGCGTACATCAGCCCCCCCGCTAATCCTCAACTGAATTCAGTTTACATGCTTTCATCAACCGAAGGTTGGTCAGTAGGCGACTCACGACTTACAACAAACACTACGACTGGCCTACCTGCGATCTTCCACTATGATGGTTCTACTTGGAATCTGGTGCCAGCGCCAAAGTTTCCAGATTTCCCTTCACAACCATCAGCATACAACTTAACGTCAATAAGTTTTGGACCGCCGGGTACTCCCATCAGCAGAAACGACGGGTGGACCGTAGGGTACAACAGCACCCTCACACCATGCAACTTGGATGATGCTTCGCAATGTACTGCCTCGAATGTCACGCCTAACGCAACGGCTCTCCATTGGGATGGCATAACTTGGAGACTTCAAACCGCTGGACTATCGGGCCTAAGCGCAGGCCCACTTTGGTCTGTCTCAATGGTGAGTTCCACGGACGCGTGGGCGGTGGGACAGACCGTCAATGGTAAAGCGGGAACTTTCTGGCATTGGACAGGTGTGCCGGGACTTGGCGGGGGTTGGAACACTCCACAAGCACCTGTACCATCAGCGCTGTTCTCTGTTTTCATGGTAAGTGCCTCCGAGGGTTGGGCTGTTGGGGCTGCTGGTAAGATCTTCCACTACTTTGGGGGAACCTGGACATCGTTCCCCTCACCGGTCACTACGGCGCTTAGGTCTGTTTTCATGATTAGCTCCACGGAGGGGTGGGCGGTGGGAGACGGAGGCGTAATAGTTCACTACGCGAGCGGGACTTGGACGGGGCCGGTTAGCCCCGGGACGACGACAAGTAATCTCTTCTCAGTCTTCATGGTATCCTCAACTCTGGGTTGGGGAGTCGGTGCCGCCGGTTCAATTCTCCTCTATTCAGGGGGGTCTTGGTCTGCCTTGCCGATTAACCTCATACCAACTTCTCCGACTCAGCTTTTCAATTTCACTTCAGCGTTCTTTAACACGGCCACCGACGGCTGGGGCGTAGGGACGGCCGGCGTAATTCTCCATTTCGACGGAGCGAACTGGGGTACCGTCACCAGCCCGACGTTGAACAATTTCACATCCATATCCTTCGGACCACCATTAGTTGGGCCTGCGAGTCCTAATGACGGATGGGCTGTTGGTAATTCATCGACGATAGCCCCATTCGAACCCACGATCTATCACTGGAATGGTTTCATGTGGACTAAGGGTTCGGCAATTGGGTCGACGAATGATCTGAATTCTGTTTACATGCTTTCAACTGGAGATGTGTGGACTGTGGGTGGTGGTCCTCGTTCTACTGCCTCGTGTTCAGCGTCGCTCTGCCCGGTGATATTGCATTACACAGGCGGTGCTTGGAACACTTTGACCCCTCCCCCTGGATCATATAGTTTGAAATCGGTTTTCATGGTCAGTTCCACGGAGGGTTGGTCCGTCGGGGAAGCCGCTAATCCCTCAGACGATGGCATGATTTTGCATTACACAGTTAGCGGTGGAGTTGGGTCTTGGGGGATCTTCCCAGGTTCGGCAACGAATGGTTATGGCATCCCGTTACCATCATTGAATTCAGTGTTCATGCTCGGTCCGAATGAGGGTTGGGCTGTCGGAGATAATGCCACAATATTGCACTACACGGTCACGGGGGGCATCGGAACGTGGAACTCACTAACTGTGAGTGGAAGTCCGGGGCTATCTCCTGACGCAAACCTTACCTCTATTTTCATGCTAAGCCCAACGAGCGGATGGGCAGTCGGTGGAATTCAGGCGGGAAGTTCATTTTCCGCTGGTCCAGTTATCCTATACTGGGACGGAACTAAGTGGACTCCGGTTGCAACGCCTACTATCCCTGGAGGAAGTTCACCAACCGGGATAACCAGTGCAACGCTGAAGTCCGTGTACTGCTCTGGACCTAATGATTGTTGGACAGGAGGATTCCCGGGTAAGCTTCTCGCGACGCTCTTCCATTGGGATGGTGTGGCTTGGAATCAGGTTACGCTTTCACCTGCTCTACTCGGGCAGGACGCTTCGTTCCAAGGGGTGCCTCCCACCTTGACCTCAGTCTACATGATCTCGCCGACTGACGGCTTCATCGTCGGGTCAAGCCCTGGATTTGCAAGTCTCCCTACCAAGACATTGTCAACGGTACTGGAATTCGCGCCGTTCGGGGGCGTATTCTCGGAGACCTTGACCTCAACGATCGTTTCAACAGTCACGACCTCAACCAGTCTCTTAACAAGCTCAACAGTGTCCACAGTTACGGGGCTTACTTCAACCACGAGCACGATCGTTTCGACTACTACGCCGCCAAGTGGAATTCCAGGGTTCCCGGTCGAATCAATATTGGCGGGTGTAATTCTTGGACTCGTTGCGCTGGGCCTCCTAAGACGAGTGCGATCGAAACGAGTTAGGTGATGTCCGAATGACCGAAATCAAAGAAATTGCTGAATATAGAATGGGTCGTCGGTCAAAGAGAATGGCTAACATAACAGCCACTCTCCCCGTTCAGCTTCTGGATAAGGTTGATGAACTCATCGACGAGGACAGAGCCCCGTCTCGCTCATACATTATTAGAGAGGCGGTAAGGAAGTATCTTAAGGAGTTCGAGCGCACTTGACGTGTTCGTGTGGCACAGGACAACACTCAAATAGCATAAGATACACTTCGAATAATCGATATGAAGGTCAGGTATAAGTTGTCTAGAAGGAAGCTTCCGGTTATTTTGGCACTGGCGGTGTCCATTATTGTTTTGGTATCCAGTTTAGTACCTTCAACAGCAGCTACAGCCGGACAATGGCGGCTGCTGAGTCCCACCGAATATACGCCTTCTCCCACATCGCAATTGAACAGTATCTTCATGCTCAACGGCGGAACGAGCGGGAAAGGCAGCGGAAACGGTTGGGCTGTAGGCCAGAATGGAGCCATATTCTACTGGGACGGATTTTCATGGAACCAAGCCGGTCCAACTTCGTCATGCACTTATAATTCAGTCAATTTCGGAGGGCCGCTCAACCCCGTTTCAAATGGCGTACAAACATCCTCTGGATGGACAGTCGGACAGTGCAGCGGGACTACAGCGACTTCACTCTACTGGAACGGGGTCGGATGGCAAAGCTACTCAGTCCCCGCGTCGGGAACATCTGTTGCGAACTCCGTTTTCCTGGTTCAATCATCATCGTCAACAACCGGCACCGTGATTGCGATTGCCGTAGGCAACGATGCGTCCGGCGGGGCGATCTGGACTTGGAACGGAGTTCCAGGACAGGGAGCAGGTTGGGTTGAACTCTCCCCAGCGCCTACACCGAACCATCTCAACTCGGTATACATGACATCGTCTTACCTTTCTACATGTACAGCACCTGGTGTTCAAGGAGTGGCTGTAGGGGACTCGGGAACTATACTCACAGATTGCGGGACTTGGACTGCTGTAGCGACTCCCGTCCCAAGCACACCATTGTACGGTGTCGCAATGTCTTCGCCGACGAGTGGCTGGGCCGTTGGGGGCTCCTGCACGATCTTAAGCACAACTCCTGCAGGTCCGACAACTTGGGCTACGTATTCGCCAACACCATGCCTCGACCCGTCCGTAACGCTGAGGTCAATCGTAATGCTAAGCTCATCAGAGGCTTGGGCCGTAGGCGATTCAGACGCCAACGGTAATCCTACGATACTTCACGGGACATCCCTAGATTCAACGCCTCAATGGACACAGATTCCAGTCAATCAAGTCACGCCCAAAGGACTGGCATCAAGTGTAGGCCTTAATTCCATAACCTTCGCCCCTACGGGCGGAAACCTATGGGCGGTTGGCGCGTCGGGTGTTGCTGCTTTCTGCCAGAGCAATTGCAGTTCAATGTCAGGCTCACTTTGGAGTACGACAACGTCGCCATTGACGGGCACGACTACTCCCTATCAACTTAATTCCGTATTCATGGACAGTGACAGTGACGGATGGGCCGTAGGTCAAGCCAATCCTTCGGGCGCGCCAGCTATTCTCCAGTGGAACGGATACAGCTGGACTCAAGCCGCCTCTGTGAGTCCGCTTGTCACTGCACCCCTGTACGGCGTGTCTATGTCGGGCTCGTCGAACGCGTGGGCGGTAGGTGGAGCGAGTGCGACACCATCAACCATCTATTTCAACGGTAACGTGTGGAGCGGAGTTGCCGCTCCAAGCTGCACATGCATTCTCCAGTCTGTGTTCATGATAAGTGGGTCCGAAACTTGGGCAGTTGGGACAAATGGCGTAATCATGCACACCACGACAACGGGCGGAACGTTCTCGTCTACCACAAGTCCCGTACCCGCAGTAGCCGCCCTAGATACTGTCTTCTTCGCGGATTCGCAGAACGGCTGGGCCGCAGGAACCTGTACCGCAGTTACAGCTAACTGCTTAGCCGTCGGTGACCCAATAATAATCCACACGGCGACAGATGGAGGCGATAACTGGGGCACGATTTTTACGGCCGGCAGCGGCCTACCGACCCCATCGGGTACCTCGTACACTATTACATCGTTGTTCTTCCAGGACAACTCTCACGGTTGGGCATCTGCGTCAAGCGGGTTGGCTCATCCGACCCTCATCCTCTTCTGGAACGGCGTTTCGTGGACTCAGGTGTCCGCAATAACGACGAATCCAGACGACGACCTGTACGGTATCTCAGTGGAAGGTGGCACCCCTGCAACTGACGGTTGGGCGGCCGGTCAGGATAGTGTTACACATCTTCCGGTGACAATCCACTACGATGGTACCTCGTGGACGGAGATGTCTCTGAGCCCCGCTATTCCAAACCAGGGTGTGCTACTTGCGCTCTACCTTAGGTCAAGCACTAACGGATTGGCCGTCGGTCCGGGCTTTGGTTCCGACACGCTGTCACTAATTCTTCACCTCGATCCTCCGGGCTCATTCCAGAACACCGTCGTACAACAGGTAACTGTAACGAACGTCGTCACGACAAGCGCGACTTCAACTACGAGCAGCACATCGGTTACTTCACAGAGCACATCAACGACTGCGAGTACATCATCAACGAGTACTTCGAGTACCTCACCGCCGACTACGATAGTGAGTACTACGGTGGCGACCGTCACACTCGGGAGCACACCAACGTCTACGACTACTCAGGTGACGAGTTCGGTTTCAACGCCATTGGCGCTCCCCCCAATGCCAGGCTTCCCACTGGAATCGATACTTGCGGGCATACTCGTTGGCATGGCAGCTCTGACAATTCTCAGACGACGCAGGAAGTAATCGGCGGCGCTTCGTCTCAGGTTACAATTTAACAGGTTCTTCGCGTCGTCCCAACGATAGTCTCTATGACGGAGACAGCCAATGTTAGGCTTCCACTACGCAACAGGCTGTTAAACCACTGCATCATGGTCACTGGAAAATGACATGGGTTTGAGGGTTTTTGCGGGTAGGTTTATCTTCCGAGCTACCAGCACGACTATTGATTTCGGTTGAGGCTCACATCACTAATCACAATATGCATCGTTCTGGCGGCTTTAATTGGTACTTTGAGTTTGACCGCCCCAGCCTCAGCTAACAGCCCCCAACAAATGACGAGCATTAGCTTTACGGTCACAACGACAACCAATTACCAGGTCCAAACGGGCGGTGCGTTACAGGTGAATTTTAACTCAGTTCAGGTGGACACGACTCCACCGCAAGCCTACTCTTTCGGAGTCGAAGCCCAGACATCCCCTGGGCTGTGGATAACTAGGCTGCACTGGGTATTTGGCGATGGTTCGATCCTAGATGTCCCATATTGTTGCCAGAACGAGGTCAGCGAGGTACAGTACCACGCGTATTCTCAGCCCGGGTCATACACAGTATGGGTATGGGCTTATGATAACGCAGGGAACTTTGGCTACGCAGCCGTCCCCGTAAACTGGGTACAACCTCTTCCAGAGTACCAAGCCCCCGGCCTGCCCCTCCTTATGTCCGTATTTGCCATCCTCATAATCGCGACTTACGCAAAGGACAAACGCCCCTTCCGCAAGCTCGTCTAGCTGGCCTGCTAGAAATCTCCGTGCAACCTGGACCGTGTTACAATATTGCGCTGGTGGCGAGTAGAAGTTCCGTCGTTCCTATTTCGTTGAGACTTGGCTAATTCACCAGCGAGACCCGGCCATTTCGCTCGTGTGTTACTTCGGACTTGGCATCTTGCCCGTTTTGATGCTTTCAGTGGCCGCGTGGGGACCAGGGTTTCTAAGTCTCGTAGGAGGCCTTCCTTTGCTTCAACGGATTGCTTCACACACGCGATCAACACGAACTTTGCCAACTCGTTGAGGGGCACTCCCCTCGACATGGCCTAGGCCTGTAAACCGCTTAGTATTGGGGGATCGAGGCGTAAAATGAGCCGAGGGTTACCTTCGTTTGGCACCGTTTGGCACCACCCCTTGAAGGGTGGATCCACCCTAGCCTAATCTCCTAGAACGCGGCAGAACCGTTTTGCCGGTTCTGCTGCGTAAACGGGGCACCCGTTAAGAGTGCTGCATCAGCGGGGCATTATGCCCTTCAGCCTACGCTGATAACTTATCGGCTGGTCTTTCGCTTCTAGCAGCCTAATCCGACTTGAACATGGCTTGAATTTCTAGTTGCGTTAGCGAAGAGGTCTAGAAAGAGAGGCTTGCCGTAATATTCCTAGTTCGGTCTGTTGGCAGCGACGGTCTAGGCTACCATTTGGGGCGAGTAGGATGGCTGATTAAGTACTTCGAGGTCGCTGGACTTGAGGTTGGTATACAGGCATTAGCCCCATTCGTGGCGCACACGATAGATCTGGTCGCTCCCACTAGTTCTGGTAGCGTCGTGTTAGGTAAGTATGCTAGCCATATCTCGCTGTACCCAGGGTTTCCGTTCGATGTTGCAGCGTAGAAAACGTAGATTCCGTCTGACCTAACGACTACTTCTTGATCTCCGATCTGGTTGAATCGTTCAACCGTGCGAGCAATCAACGGATTTGTTTTCCAGTACACCTGCGTCCAGTGTACTCCATCAGCTGATGTGGATAACGCTATTTGGAGTACTGGCTGTGAGTAGTCATTCCAAAACATGTAGTAAACACCATTGTCATAAATCACATCTTGGTTCCCAACCTTGAAACCCTGTGCCCTTCCACCAAGCACTGGATTCACGGAGTTTCTTACCCAGTTGTGAATTCCGTCAGGAGATGATGCTAGGCATGAGGAGAAATAACCAGAACCTAAAGCGTTGTTAGGGGTACACTCGTAGTACATCAACCAACTTCCGTCTGGCAACTGTAGCACCGAAGGGTTGTACTTGTCGCCATCGTAGCCTTGATTCCCCAAGACCCCATACTGTTGCGCGAAGTGAGTCCAATGTATTCCATCATTGCTCCACTGCGTCAGTAACCCTTGCGTGTAGAAGTATAGCGTGTTCGAGTCATGACGAATAATCATTGAAAGCCTTTGATCGGTGACTCTACCGAACTTCGACCATTTAACAGCATCAGAGCTTTCAGCGTAACATGTTTGCGATACATGCCACATATTGCAACTATACCACATCCGCCAAACACTGTTCTCATAAATCACGGTTGGTTCCCCAATCATCCCCGTAACCCCACCTTCAACTCCGAGAGAAGGGGTCATAATTCTTGACTTTCGCCAACCGAAACTACCGGCCCGAACAGGAAAAACACTAACTCCCTGAACGAACCCAAGAAGCAAGATACAGATGACCAGAAAGCTGTAGATTGCAATCTTCATCGCATCATCTGACTTTTTGCCTGGAATTGCGGAGTTCATTAAGAAAGGCTTGGGGACGAACAATTAGAATGAATGGTTTTAGGATTTTTGCGGAATCGGTGAAATCACGGTCCTTTGTTACGAAGTGCGTACATTGGTTTCCATGAATTGCTATCGCCAAGTGCAGAGAGTCATACGCATCAAAACCCATTCGAACGTAAGGCAGAGCCTTGTTCCAATCGGGCAAGGAACTGAATGTCAGTCTCCCAAGCTTTCGTCCTCGGATTATGGCCTCAGTGATTTCAGTTCTGACTTCGTGAAGCTCACGAAGTGACAGCCAATAATGCGGATGTGTTCGAACTCTTTCCGAGTAACGCAAACTAAGTTCTTCAAGAAGCATGCGAAACTCTGCTCTCGATCTTGCGTAATTATGAATCGCTTCGAGAACTGTCCACCAAGAAAACACAAATTGATGAGGCTTGAACCTTCCTTGAAAGATTCCGTCCACAAGAGGGAGACAGGCTTTGACATCTACGCCAAGTCTCTTTCTAACGGGTATTTCAACGGTTTTCAGGAACAGCCAATCTGTAACAACAGAACTTTCAAGATACGCTTTCAAGGATAGAGCCAGTTCCAGAAGCTCTTTTTCTTGCGCCTTTTCGGCTTCTTTTTCTTTGGCAAATAACTATCTTCTGTGGCGTTGGTAAGTTGTTCGCATTGAAAAAATGACCGTTTAGAGCATCTTTCCTATATCCTCTGCATCCAAGTATCGTAGCACTTGCTTGATTTCGCTCTCTGTCAGTCCTTTCTTGTTTCGTAGGTAACCGATCATGCCCTGTAGCCATGTTAGGCTTGCTTTGCCTTTCTTATATCTGCGAACCACTCCGATAGCAGCGCGTTTCCGATACTTCGCCTTGTTCTCCGTTTCCTTGGGGGGACTGCTCCTATTCTCAGTGCTTTGCGTAATCATCGACTTCCATCGGTTCCTTCCAAGTCCCAGATTGAGGTTAGCGGCTTGAGCAGGAGTTTGCCCATCCAGAGCCATGTGTGGACGAATGAAGTTGTAGTACAAGCGATAGCCTTGCATTGTCTCATTCGCTGTTGGGTCATTGTCGAAAGCTCGCATGACCTTGGTTCTTTCACGCATAGTCGAGTGGAGCCTCTCGATGGCATTGTTGTTCGCTAGGTCAATGAAACGTGGCTTGCGAATATGCTTGGTTCCCTTGTACCGTAGCGTTTCATCGTATGCGTTTGCATAGGACACCAACCCATCGGTTACTATGGTTGCTGGGGCTTTCTTCGCACGGTCTAATCCATCAAGAAACAAGTTGCGAGCATCTCTATCTGTCCTAGCCTTAGTTAGTCGAGAAGCAATTAGGAATCGAGACTCGCTATCCATTAAATTCCACAGCCAACGATATTTTCCATTGACATTTTCTACTGTTTCGTCTGCATGCCATTTGTTCGAAACTTGAGGCATTAGTTCGTCCGCGTATTCCTTCATTAGCTCAGTGTATCTCTGAGTCCACCGGAGAACCGTCGAGTTGTTTACTGTGACATTATAGAATTGCTTGAGATGGTCAACTATCTTCCGTAGCGAAATTCCCTTGAAGAACAGGTCGAGACTTGCAGTAATGACCTGTGGGCTGCACTTCATTCGGGAGAATCCTAAGTCAACTACGAATCTGCGCTTGCATGCTTTACACCAGAAAATCTGGGTTAATCCCCTTTGATTTTTGCGGGTTCCTCTCTTGACTATGCGGCTGCTCTGGCAGTAGGCGCATTCTGTTGGTTCAGTTTCTTCGCTGCGGGGGATAGTGTCGGGTGAAGTAATAATCGAGTCTCGAAGCGTCAAACTGAAAAGCGTACTTTGAATATGCTTGCAAGCGACTTGGCGATGCACATGATCTGGACATTCGCAACTCCATTCCTCACCCTTCTTAGTTACTAGATACCAGCCGTTCCCAGACTGGGACTTAACTTTGTATGTCGAAGCGTCAACTCTCTTGATCTGGTTGCCTTTCGCATAAATCGCAAGGGCTCGTTGCGGTCGTTGGTCAACCATCATGGCAGTTCAACGTTCACGGAGTATATCTACGTAGATATATCAGCATTACGGTATCTCCGTAGATAACCGAAGCTACCGCCAACGCTTAAATACGTAGATAAAACATCTACGTAGATAGTGCTAAGCTTGCCCAAGTGGAAGAAAGACGCAAACGAGTTTACTGTTGGCGTCAATCACAATGAGATTAGAGGATACCAGAGTTCAATACCCAAACCCGTCATGGAAACGCTTGGTAACCCCGATAAGATCACTTTCGTAGTCAAACCCAAGAATAAGGTAGAAGTCCAAGCCGCAAAAACGGATACCGCAGAACAATAAGGGGGAAATCTTGAACAAGCCATCTAAGCATAGTAAGAGTGAGGAACCGAAGAAAAAGAAGCCCTACAACAGATGGGACATCGCGCTCGTTGTCATAGTACTGTTACTGGGTCTCCTTGGATACCGTTTGTTTACTCAACCTTCTGGTCCAATCACCACGACATCGACAAGTTTAGCAGCCTCAACTTCCTTTTTGCCTATAACCGCCACAAACTACAGGACGCTTGGTCTTTCAGACTTCAATTTGACCCATAGTCCCGGCTGTCTTAGAACTGACCCGAAAACAAGATGGCTTGTTGAACACTTCGTTGTAACCGTCTACAATCGCTACAAGGAAGCTACAGTATACTTCAATGCGTCAGTTTATGTCGCAAATATCGCATGGGCGGATGGGTCCTTCACATTCGACTCATTGAAGTCGATTCTTGAGTTCCAAGGACCGATTTACAATCAAACAATAAAATTCACAGTGGACTTCCCTATAAGCGGCACAGCTTATGGCCAATCCTACGCTAGCACCCAAGTCGCAACAGGACTTTTTGGTGTGTTTGTAGGGGTAGAGCAAAACGCCCCTCCTCTAGTCTATCCTGCCGAACCAAACATTGCGGTTTCTAGTCTTGCTTCTGCCTGTTCAGGCTAGGCAGTTCCTCATCAAAAAGAAACGAGATAATGCCGACTGTTCCACAAGAAATGCCGAGCCCTAAGACCAGATGCCAAGCATCCGTATTCATCAAAACAAATCTTCCAATTGTTGTTAAGGACAGAGGTTCGCTAGTCAGAACTACACAAAGAACTTCAACAAAGAGGCAACTTATCCAAAACCTGCCGAACCAAGCGTATTTGTGATTAGTTGCCTTTTGCAGCCGTTCTGCGAGGCGTTCAAAAACCAACTAGAAAGCCCCTATCGGCCAAAATGCCACGGTAATGCAGCAGCCCTTGGGGAAGACTCGACCGCGCAGCAGAACCGTTTTGCCCAGCTTAAAAAGCCCTTATATATTGAAGCGGGTTACGAATGCTCAATTCCCCCTTATATAAGGTGACCAACCTGCCGGGCAAGAAGGCATTCATAAACATCGAAAACGTCGTCGCCTCGGCTACTCTTCATCAAAACATTGACTTGAATTCAATTGTTCGCGTATTTCCCGGCGTCGAGTACCGACCTGAACAATTCCCCGGCCTAGTGTACCGGTTGAAGAAACCGAAAACGGCGACACTAATTTTCAGCTCGGGAAAGATGGTTTGCACTGGTGCAAAGTCGGAGCGGCAAGCTCGAAAAGCCGTGATGAAAGTTGTCGATGAACTGAAAAGGAATGGCATCGTCATACTTGGCAAGCCGGAAATTCAGATTCAAAACATCGTTGCCTCAGCTGGCCTCGGCGGATACATCGACTTGGAGAAATCCACCTACTCGCTGAAACGCACAATGTACGAACCAGAGCAATTTCCAGGCTTAATCTATAGAATGGACGACCCGAAGGTCGTCATACTTCTATTCGCGAGTGGAAAATTGGTCTGCACTGGGGCGAAGAAGGAAACTGAAGTTCACAGGGCCGTTACTAAACTTCAAGAAACCCTTGAGGAAAAAGTTCTCATTGCGTACGAAGGAGCCGAGGCACCTCCCAAGTCTTAAGGGCGAAACCGAAAATAAGCAAGGTCCGCCAGTAGCTTCTATTGATTGGCGATGGCGGAGAAACGAAAGATCGGAGCCTACGTTCTGATTAAGATCGCTCCAGGCAAGTCGAGGAGCATTGTCGAGCAGTTATCGAAGGTTGAAGGTGTGAAGACAGCGCACCCGGTCACAGGGATGTTCGATATTATCGCATACCTTGAAGCTGCCGACATCAACAGCCTCACTGGAACCGTGAGGACACGCATACAACCATTAGGCGGCGTGCTTCGCACGCACACGGCGATAGTGGGTGAACTCGTCACCACAGGTGACTGAGACCCGGAACTCGCTTATTCTTGAAGGTTATTCGAAGTTATGCTCTACTTGCGCTTACTAGTAGACTTCGATTCGCTATATTCAACTAGGATGATTAACGCAATTAATAGAATTATGAGAGTAATCCCTAGAGGCCCGCGGAGTTCTAGGCTTATCAGCCCGATGTAAGGGACCTTCATTACGTATACTCCCATGAGATTCTCAGCCGGCACCCTCCAGCCATCCTGAACACTATTGTGGTCGCCCTTAGTTTCAAAGAAGAGTGAACTTCCATTGTTAACAACAGCAATGACGCGATGGACTATCGGCATATCATACTCGTACGGACTGTGGAAGATGATGATCGTTCCCACCGTCACGGTTTGTGGGTCGACGCCCCGAACAATGATGATGTCCCCAACGTTCAGTACGGGAACCATGCTTCCCGATGATACGACCATCAACGGGGAATCGGTGTGAAGCGCCAAACGCATCACTTCAACCCCGCCATAAGTTGCCGCGAAAAGTATAGCGATAAGTATCAAGACTCGCACAGTAGGATTCTTGAATGCTCGGACGGCCTTTGAGGAGGTATTGTCCTTGGACAAGCTTAGGTCGCACTTCGAAACCGTTCATCATTGATATTTCTTTCGCATTCGCCAGGAGCCTGATTCAGGACTTTGAAGCCGACGGCTGCACTTGCATGAGTCGCGCAAGTTCAAGCGTGGCGCGCTCTCCGGCTTCCAAGAAACTTATTCCGCCTTCGGTGATTTTGTAGATGCGACGGCCGCGGCCCTTTTCCGATTCCCATTCTCCTTGAATGTAACCGTCCTCTTCAAGTGAATGGAGTAAAGGATAGAGTGTTCCCGCGCTTAGGTAAACTCGATACTTGTCTCGGATTGCAATATTCACTTCGTAACCCCATTGAGGCTTCGCGCGTAGCAGCCTAAGTATGATTAGGTCAAGGTTGTTCTTGACCACCCGTTCTCGCCAATCTTTCTCCATGTTTCTTATCAAGCGTTAAGCCTCGCAACTTAGCATGCAAGCGACTAATGCGATACCGTTACTGCCTTCACGCCCTGAATTATAAGTTCCCATTGGTTTCGGGCAATAGGGCAAGAAGCCGGTCAGTGATGTTTACTAATTATTCAACGATGCTGACTTGGCTTCCTTGACCGAGGCCAAGTGGCTGCTCCTCGAATTTCACCACTAGGAAGTCTGTCTCAATCCCGATGACTTTGCCTTTGAAGTTTTTTGTCTTCGAGAATTGGAAGCTTGCATCGTGCCCTATGAAACGATCCAAGTCGGTCTCGGAGACCGTTATCCATGCCTTGTTTTCAGCGTCGTCAAATGTGATAACTACACCTATCAACCTAGCCGACCTAGTTTGGTAGGTAACTGTTGTAAGTCTTGAAGTTTTCCAACCGACATAGGCCATTGACTTTGATTTTTAGGCCTCTACTTGCCTATTTCCTCCAGTCTGTGCCTTCGTCTTTCCTCAGCCTCCTTCCAGCGACGTTTTTCCTCGTCCGTCTCGGCTTTCAAAGGAGGGACTTGGATAGGCCTATGAGACTTGTCGAGGGCGACGCAGGTGAGGAAACATGTGCCCGTGTGCCGAACTTCTCCTGTTATGGGATTCTCTGCTTCGACGCGGACACCAATTTCCATCGAAGTCCTGTGAACATAATTGATGGAACCGATTAGTCGTAGCATGTCGCCGATGTAGACTGGGGAATAGAAGTCCATTCGGTCTATCGATGCAGTTACCACGTTGCTGCGGGCGTGCTTGAAGGCAACGATGGATGCTGCTTCATCAATCATTCTGAGAATGCTTCCGCCGAACACGTTTCCCGCTACATTCGCATCCATGGGCATCATTATTCGGACCATGGTGGTTGAGGATTGGCTTGGGGTCTTGGAGGTTTGAGCCATGATTATTGACCGAATGTCAAGGGAGGTGACCTTAGGGAATAATGGTTTCTCCGGTTGAATTCAGGGGCGTGGGTCGATTCGAGAGCCTTCACGAGTGGATCTACCCAAGAATTGGTTGTTTAGGCACCCACACCTTTCACCTTAGTTTTGGTTTGGAAAGAATTAATATAGATAAGAGCGAATGGCCGCCTTAGTTCACCTTGTACGGTGGTTAATATGGAGACAATTCAGGTAGAAAGGGCCGAGACTAAGCTAATCAGGGAAACCAGAAGCATATGCCCTGATTGCAACAGGATTCTTGCCGCAAATGTCTTCGAGCGTGAAGGCAAGATTTGGTTAGGCAAAACTTGTCCGGAACATGGCGAGATAGAGGAGCTGTACTTCGGTTCCGCCGACATGTACTACAAATTCGCTAAATTCTCCCATAATGGCAAAGGTATCGAAAACCCAAACGTCCCGTTGGAGAAGTGTGCTTGCCCAACTAACTGCGGCCTATGTACGAGTCACCTTAGCCACTCAGGGCTAACGAACCTCGTAATCACCAACCGCTGCGACCTAACCTGTTGGTACTGTTTCTTCTACGCTAAGAAAGGAGTCGAGGGCGCATACGTCTATGAACCCACACAGGCAAAGATTCGTGAAATGGTTCAAGTCCTCCGCGCTGAGAGGCCTGTACCAGGCAATGCAATCCAAATCACAGGCGGAGAACCAACGCTACGGGAAGACCTACCCGAAATCATCCGAATATGCAAGGAAGAAGGCGTTGAGCACATCCAGCTGAACAGTAATGCAATCAATATGGCACAAGATCCCGACCTCGCAAGGCGAGTCAGGGAAGCCGGAGTCAATACAGTTTACATGAGCTTCGACGGTGTCACCCCAAGAACGAACCCGAAGAACCATTGGGAAGCACCCATTGCAATTGAAAACTGCCGACAAGCAGGACTAGGAGTAGTCCTCGTCCCGACAGTCATCAAGAGCATAAATGACCACGAATTAGGCGGCCTCATCAGATTCGGCCAAAGAAACATGGACGTAATCCACGCTGTGAACTTCCAGCCAGTCTCGTTGACAGGTCGGCTGAGCAAGTCCGAGCGCGAGAAATACCGAATAACGATTCCAGACTGCATCGAACGCATCGAAGAGCAGACGAACGGAGAAGTTCGAAGGGAAGATTGGTTCCCGGTCCCAAGCTGCGTTCCAATAACTCACTTCGTCGAAGCACTAACGAAACGCCCAAGATACGAGCTCTCAATCCACTTTGCTTGCGGAGCTGGCACCTACGTATTCAAAGAGGGCGACAAGCTAGTTCCGATCGCATCGTTCGTTGACCTAGAAGGCCTCCTCGAATACTTGGAAGAGAAGGCTGATGAGCTTAAGGCTGGCAAGAACAAATACCTCGTCGTTGCGAAAGTGCTCGCTAAGATGGGCACCTTCATCGATAGAAGCAAACAACCAAAGGGCCTAGCACTCAGTAAGCTCCTCTTCAACGCACTAGTAAAGAACGACTACAGCTCCCTCGGAGCATTCCACCACAAATCCATGTTCCTAGGCATGATGCACTTCATGGACAAGTACAACCACGACGAAGAACGCCTCCGAAGATGCGACATTCACTACCTGAGCCCAGACATGAGAATCATCCCGTTCTGCGCGTTCAACGTAATTCCAGAGTGGTATAGGGACGCGATACAACCAAAGTACGGAATCCCAATCGAACAATGGGAGAAAGAACACAAGACGACCCTCGAACAAGGATTGTACAAGGGCACGCTCAGAAAGGGTAAGGGACACGCAGCAGGTTGCGGATGCCCACTCGGCGCACTAAACACACCAAGCTCCGAATTACTCTCAATCGAGAACGGCATGATAAAGGGCAAGTAAGCCATAACACGGCTTCGCCCTTCACCGTATTTTTCCTTCCATCTTCGGCGCTACTGTAGATTCCGCGCCGGATTTGCTTGCATCAAAATCCGACAATCTGTAAACCTGAACATTTTTGTGTTGAACCAATTCTTAGTTTAAGTAGGATTTCGGTGAGGAGGCTCTGGCATGGAACCCGATTATGATGTCATAATCGCCGGGGCCGGAATTGCAGGAATGATTACCGCAGCATCTGCAGCAAAGCACTCTAATCAGAATCTTAAGATCTTAGTCGTTGACCGGAACCCTAGGTCTCAAGCAGGAATGAAAACAGCGACTGGTTGGGTTTGCGGAGACGCAGTCAGCAAGAACAGCATAGATTACTTGGCCTCAGAGGTAGGGATGCAGTATGGCAAACCTGAGCTGGAGCAAGCCGTCCATGGCGTGGTCGCATATTCCCCAGACCATCAATCAAAAGCCATGTTCGACGGAGAGGGGTTCGTATTAAACCGAAAACTCCTGCCCCAGAGGCAGTTGAAAGACGCGGAAAAACTTGGCGCAGAATTCCTGTTCGAGGCCTATGCTGACGCCCTCGTCCACGAGGACGGTTTCATCAAAGGCATTCATTGCAGATCCTCGAAGGATAACTCCAGCTTCAAGAAAACTGCGAAGCTAGTTGTGGACGCCACGGGATCAGCCTCGCGCCTCCGAACAAGCCTTCCAATAAACAGCTATATCGAGAAAGAGATCGATAAGCAAAATGACATGGAATCAACCGGACGATACATTCTCAAATTTGACGTTGCCAAGAAGGACGAAACATTCTTCGACCCTGATTATTGCATCATTCACTTAGACCAGGAAATCGCGCCAGGGGGATATGCTTGGGTATTTCCGAAAGGTGAGGACAAAGTCAACATCGGCCTCGGCGTGCAGAAAAGACTACTTGAACAACGAAACAAGCAATTGGGGAGAAACGATACCCTGCAGTCCTTAATCGATGAATACGTGCGCACGAATCCGGTCATTAAGAATTGGAAGCTGGCTAACGGTTCGGATGATATTGGAAACGAGAAAGGGAGTTGGCAAGTGCCTGTTCGTAGACAGAACGATTGCATGGTCGCAAACGGGTATATGATTGTGGGCGATGCGGCCTGGATGCCCCGACCGATCGACGCGGGCGGAATTGGACCTGCGATATATGCTAGCACTATAGCTGGCAAAGTGGTTGCAGAAGCATTACAGACGAATGATACTTCTGAGCGGGGGCTCTGGAAGTTCAATACGGAATATGTACGCGCATATGGTTACAGAATGGCAAGCTTTGAAATCCTGAGGCGTTTCCTGCAGATACTAAGCAACGATGACCTAAACTATGGAATGAACCATTTCCTCGGACAGGATGATGTAGACAGCATCACCCGAAGAGAGCATCCAGAATTCAAACGAGTAGCCTTTGCAAGTCCAGCAAGAATTATCTGGGCCCTCCCGCGGCTCGCGTTGGCGAGAGGCCTCCGCTACACGAGTGAAAAAAGCAGGAAACTTATTCAACACTACATGAACTACCCGACCTCTCCGGATGGGTTCCCTGAATGGCACGAGCGGTTCACCGAGGAACTGCATGAGGCGTACGCTCGATTCTCTTAGAGTCGATAATCCCTACTCGATGGTAGGTCAAACGCCGGCGCGAGCCTCTCCTAATGGAAACACGCGTCAAATTCAAATAGGGCCAAGAATGCACCAGAAAGAGGCAGCGAAAGGCACTGAGCTGAAATGCAGGAATTCCTCGAGAAAGTCAAGCCTAAGCAGAAAAAATTCTTCACTCAACTACGAACAGCGATCCGCGAACTTCCTGAAACTGAAGAGTCTATTGAAATCGACGAGGTTTCAGGGGAATGGTGTCCAGTATACCGCGTGAAGGGCTCCGACTTAGTTTGGATCCACTTCGATGAACACTTGTGGATCAACTTTCCGGTCGAACCGAACTTCGAGAAGAAAGTCCTTCAAGATGAAAACCTCGACACCGAGGTCATTGACTTCGTGAAAGAAGCCGAAGAGACCGGTGGCGTCAAATGGGCAACGGCCGAAATAGAATCAGCTGAAGGCGTCGAACAAGTCATCCCACTATTGAAGCTCAGACATTCCGTCTTGTTTTCATAGAATTATGCCCAACCAAGCAGGGTAACGCATAGTTCCCGTCACTCACGATAAAATAACTATCTTGAAAAGCCGCTTAATGTCTCCTTTAGTCTCTCTACGCCTTCTTTGAGGACCTCCCGCTCTAGCGTTGAGAAAGACAATCTGGTGTAGCCTTCAAAATCTTTTCCGAAAGCTGAACCGTAAACAACTGCGATTCCGTTATCCATGAATCTGTTAAGCAGATATTTGTCCTTGTCTTTGATATCCTTTGGAATGAACTTGTTCAGGTTTATGAAGAAATAGAACGCGCCTTCAGGCATGTACGTGCTTCCATTGGATATCGCCTTTATGCCTTCATAGACGATGTCTCTTCTTTCTTGGAGTTCTTTGACAAAGAAATTCAACCATTTATCTCTGGATTCCTTGTCGCGCAATGCAACAGTCAACGCATGCTGCTGAGGTGTTGAGAGACCTGCAGTCTGGCTGTAGTTACCTTTAGTCATGTTCTCGATTATCTTCTTATTCCTGCTAACTGAATATCCCATCCTAAGTCCAGTCGCGGCAAAACTCTTCGAACCTGTAAAGACAGATATTATGTGGTCTCCGTCAAACTCTAGCATGCTGGTATGCTTCTTGCCGTCATAGACAAGGTCCTTGTATGCCTCATCAGATATTATGAGAACGTTGTTCTTCCTGCAGAGCTCATTCACTAGAGACATCTCTTCTCTTGAGAAGACTTTTCCTGTCGGATTGTGCGGCGTGTTCAGATAGAAAACATCCACATCCTTTATGACCTCTTCAAGTTTGCCTGCGTCGATCTTCAACCGTCCTGCTTCTTCCTTGAACGGAACAAGAGTCCAATCAAATTTTGCGTAAGGCAGTATGTTCTCTAGCATGGCGCTCCAGATTGGACCGAAAGCTGCTGCTTTACAGCCTTCAAACTGCAAGAATGCCAATTCGAGTCCTTCTTGTCCGCCATAAGTTGCTACTACATTATCTCTCGTGATTTCTTCTATTTTCATCTCATTCATATGGGAGATAACTGCATCCTTGAACCAGGGAGCTCCGCCTGATTTAGGGTACTTGGTGAGTTTCTTAACAAGCACTGCATCGCTGAATGCCTGCGCTACGTACGCTGGCATGTCAAAGCCCACCTCTCCGCGCTGAAAAAAAATAAAAGGCCTGCCAGTCTTCTTCTCGAAAGATGAAGCAAGCTGTTCGGCTTCCTCGCTTATCTGCACGATAGGCGAAAGACCAATTCGTCTAAAGGACGAACTTATCTTTGATTCAATGTTCTTTGTTGCCATGAAAGTTCTTACTGCGGCCGTACGTGTTTGCACTTAAGATTTACGCATCACAGTAGCCTGTGTGTTATCCCAGGACATGTGGCACATCTCTGAACTCCCGACCCAACACGTCTTCAGGTCGATGACGGCTAATTTCTCATGCATTCTCGGACGTAAATCTACGTGTACTTTGATTTCTTTGAGATATTCGATTGCGTCTGCTGCTCCTTTCGCCAGATTATCATCGAGCTCTTTCTCTGCGGCGTCGAACATCTGTCGAGGGGGTCGAGTGTATATCGAAACTCTCACACCACGCTTTACTAGATCCTTCAAGTCATCTGCTATTATCCCAAGTCTTATGCGTTAATAGTTTCGACATGAATCTTTGGTTGTCACGTTCTTTGGCATAACCTAGCTTGGTTTAGGGTCTTGTTTTCGTGAGGTTTTAGCGGGTTCGTAGCCTAGCGGGTGATGCAATTGATGTCTGAAGTTTCGCCCTTTTACCTCTCTGTTGCAACTGTTTCTCTTCTCTCATTTCTGGGGCTGCAAAAAACTGTCTGCTGGCTGAGTTCTGCTAAGGCTTAGGGCGGTAGGCTTTGGTTGCCTGTTAAGTGTCGAGTTAGAAGTCACGTTAAGTTGAGGACCTGTATCAAATGATTGAGGCTATACAACAACATGGTTTCCTCGAGCAAGAGCTCAGATTCGTCCTCGAATAAGGGCTCAAATAATTCCTATAGTTCCATTGCAGCATTATGGAAGAGAGGGAAAAGAAAGAGGATAGCTGCTGCCACGACTACGACGAGGCTTGGGTGTGCAGAATCTGCGGCTATCAGCTTCCGGTTGCGATTCAGAATAAGATCAGGCGGATTGGTGAGGGAGAAAGGAAATGAGGCATAAGGTGGCCTTGCAGCAGCGTATCGACACCCTGGAATCATTAGAGCAACGCGGCTATCACGGACTGGTTAGCGTGTGGGAACCGGCGCGGAGGAAGATCTGATGGCGATAAGAATAGTGTATTTTGAGAAGGCGGTTGCGGACAGCATACTGACCGCGGCGATGAGCGTGTACCCGCGCGAGACTATCCTTCTGCTTCAGGGAAAGAAGAGCGGCGACGAAATCCGCCTGAACAGCGTCCTTATCCCGCCACTAGCCACCTACGGCCGAGGATTCAGCGTATACCTTGGCACGATGCTTCCCTGGGACCTGACAATCATGGGTGCCGCCCACTCCCACCCATCAGGAAACCCGCACCCCTCCACCCACGACCTCAACCACTTTCGTGGACGAATAATGGTTATCGCGGCATATCCTTACAATGATTATACGAATCTCGCGGCCTACGATCGCGAAGGCAGCACGATCCCGCACGAAATAGTTCCCGACGAAACACCGCAACAGATGTAGACAGCTTACTGCGCTCATTGCGGCTTGCTTACTTGCTGGGCGTGTTGCGCTTAGGGGTTGCGTTATCTTTGGTCAAAGTTGAATCTGCCCACAGGTATTCGAAGTAGTTCTTAGCGAATTTTGCGAGGCCTATATGGTCGGACCAAATGGCTAAGCCGATGGCCTCTTCTCCTTCCTGTCCGAGGAGGAGGATGACTTCGCGGCCATCGGCGATTATTCCACCGCCGAACATTTGTTCACGGATGCGCACGTCACAGTACTTCTTCAGTTTGTCCATGGTTTCACTCATTGGGCTCTTCATAGTCATTATCTGCACCTTGACGCCTCTTTCCACAATGGTTTTGACAATCGGAATCAGCATTTCCGCGGTTGCGTCGGGTATCCCCGGAACTGCAACGAGAATTTCTTTCTGTACGTGTTCGACGGTTTCCCTGATCTTGGCGAGAACGTTGAGGTTTCCGCGCACGATCCAGATATCTGGGCGCTCCCTCACCCCTTTCTTCTCGTATATTGGTTGAAGTTCATCTAGCACTATTCCTTCGTTCGTCTTGAGTGAGTTCTCAAGTTGGGATTTCGTAATCTCGAGTGCTACCGAGGGCGGTTTCGGATAGTACTTGCTCGGCCGCCCGTGCTCCATTTCAATCCATCCTTTCTTTTCGAGCGACCCTAGCACTTCGTAGATTTTCGAATAGGGCACATCCGAGGCTTGGCTTAGCTCGCTTGCCGTTGCCGGCCCAATTTCGAGGAGTGAGGTGTATGAGCGTATTTCGTAGTCGGTTAGTCCGAATTCTTGGAGCGAACGCCTTGCTTTATCGCTTATTGTCAATGAGAGCCAGCCGCTGACAGAGCTTTCTAGCTGGGATTCAATATAAGATTTCACTACTGAAAGTGGTTAACGATTAATGGTCTTGTCGGGGTTCGTTTGAGACCCAATATGATTCCTTCGTCGTGAATTCCTTCTTCCAAATTGGAACTTCCTTCTTCACTCTCTCAACAGTTTCAGCAAGCGCAGAAAAAACATCGTGCCGATGTTTTCCAAGCACGGCGACGAAAAGGCTTGGCTCACCAACATTCAAAGTGTCAATAATGTGATGGATCGAAACCTCGAGGATCCCCGCGCGTTTCTTGATTGCATCCCTGATTTCTTCCATGCGTTTGAGGGCAACCTCAGTGTAGGCTTCGTATTCAAGCCGAACCACTTTCGCCTCAGACTCACGTACCGGATCTTCGCGAACGACACCGACGAAGCACGCTACTGCACCGGCCTCATGATAATCAGGGAGCTGAGAAAGGCCGTTCATTATTTGGTTCAGGTCAACCTCACCCTTCTTGTGAAGTCCAATAACGTCCAACGGATTTGCCGCCCAGGAATTACGTTGTCACGCTCAGGATGAAAAATGTTCTTTGAGGCTGACGAGCAGAGGCGACTGTGTGACCTACGCCTTCTGCTGTATCTCGGTTTTCATTTTCTCGAGATGCTGGTTTTCAGAGTCAAACGTCGTTCCGACAATCTGCACTTGGTAGATGGTCTTGGGTGCGTTGCAGAATTCGCAAGGTGGCCCAAACCCTTCAGAACTTGGTGAAACCCTAAGCCAGAGCTGGTTTATTCCAGCGTACGTAAGGTCAAGTTTGACCTTGTCCCGAGCACAGTTCTCGCAAAGATAGAAGGGCATCGCATACACTAGGGGACGCGATAGTCTTAGAACCGTTATTAACACTTCGAATCCGCAGACCTGATCTAGCTATGGGAAACCGCCTTATCAAAAGCGACAAGCAAATTGGACCCAGCTTATCTGCGGCGGTCCCCTAAACGCAGAAGATCAAGGGAGCATAACATTCCCCGTATTCGAGTCATTCCGCTTTGCATTGGGATTAGGATGTCTGGGTTTGACCTTGATAGTTGGAAACGGCTTGCGTTTATCTAGCCGGCGACGACGATAGAGAGTCCCACGTCCATTCGGCGTTATGCGACTCAGGGTAAATGCCTTATCAACACAAAATATTCAGGTTAACTCTGATTCCCTCATCGTCGCAATCGGATTATGGAATAGGATTCAGTTTAACCTTCTGGGCGCTTCGTTTCTCTTGGAATGGTAGATGCCCTTGCGGCCATCATTACAGCCTGTTTTAAATACGCACATTCAGGTTAACCTACTCTCAGAAGGCAAAGTGTCTTGAGATATTCCAAGGCGATTCTGTTTGTCGCTATAGTTGTAACTGCGTTTATTGCTCCTCCGAGGGTTGCTGCGTTAGGTCCCGTCGTTACGGTGACATCCACCTCATCGCAACCTACTCAACAGGGAAATCTCGCGACCTATTCGATCGATGTTGCTTGGGGTTTTCCTTCGGTTTCCTTTTCACTTGCTCTTTCCGGTCTGCCCGGAGGAGCTAAGTATTCTTTTTCCGCTAACCCAACCACGACTACCGCATCCCTACATGCTACGAGCACGTTGACAATCGACACCGACAGTTTAGCATTGTATTGTCCCGGAAGCTATTCGTTCACGGTGACCGCCACATCAGGTCCTAATGTTGGTACGAGCCCTTCGACCGCTCTTACCGTGGCTCTGGTTGGTCCCCCGCTTCTAGTTTCAGTCTCAACGGACAAGCCCACATACCAAGTCGGAGATGTAATCAGCATATTCGTGACACTTACGAGGCCGGCGAAAGGTGCACTGCAGATTACGGGGCCCTCAGGTTTCTCCCCTTTGACATTTTCCTTCCACCAACTCAGTCCCTTTAACGGGGTAGCGAGGACCTTAACCGCCGCAACCATCGGGACGTACACCGTTAGCTTGGCAGCGGACGATTATTGCGGTGGTTACGGTAGCGCCCAGGCCACCTTCGCCGTTAATCCCAACACTTACGACGTGGCAATTTCGCTCTCTGGCGTGCCGTCTCAATATTCCTCAACTCTACAGGTCGATGGTCAACAACAAGGAACAATCCAAGGAACTCAGACCAAGACGCTCACCTTCCCAATTAGTTCCACGCACACAGTTATGGTGGATCAATATGTTAACGGAACCACGGGAGTGAGGTACTACGCATCACAAAACTCCTGGTCCGTATCGTCCACGGATAGTTACACATTCAACTATCAGACCCAGTACCAGTTCAACGTGGTCACCGACCCAAGCGGTGTTACTCCTACGACAGGGGGAGGATGGTGCAATGAAGGCCAATCGGTTCAGACGAACCAAGCGCCTCCGACCGTAGCGGGCCCAAGCGGCACCCAATACGCTTTCAAAAACTGGGAACTTGATGGGGCAAACCAGAGTAGTAACCCACTTACTGTCACAATGGATAAACCGCATACCGCCGTAGCCCAATATTCAACTCAGTACCAGCTTGTGGTTGATTCACCCGGCGGGCTTGGCAACCCGCAAGGAGCAGGTTACTATGACGCTGGCTCGACCGCAACGTTCTCCGTGACCTCACCCGTAGGGTTCCTAGTGCAGCAAGTCTTCGTCCAATGGCAAGGAGACTATACTGGGACGAACACGCAAGGCTCCGTCGTTATGGACAAGCCCAAGACCGTGCATGCAGTTTGGACAACCAGCTATATCCCACTCATAGCCATAATTGTGGTCGCACTTGCAATCGTGGCCGGAATCTTGTTCTGGAGAAAGCGAAAGGGGCCTTCTCCTGAGACGAAACCGACACCAAGCGCGACCCCGGGGGAAGAGGCAGCCAAGAGCTTGAAATGCGCCTCGTGCGGAACCGACAACCCCATCGACCAGAAATTCTGCACAAACTGCGGGAAAGGACTAACGGAGAACAAAGAGCATCACACTTAACCAACACAAACGCTCCCTCAGCCTTGTTGCGCGATGGCCTCGCTAACGGAGTCACTCACAGAACAGACTCAAACCGACAGACTATTCTTCGTTCTTTCAGGCGAGCACGCATCCCTCCCCGCCGCAGAAGTAAAAGCGATTCTAGAAGCGACTGGCGCAAAATTCTCCGAACCGACTCTGAGCTACAGGTTACTTACTCTAAACGCTCCATTTAGTGCCTTGAAGGCAGTTTCGGAAAGGAGCCTAATGTACGATTCGTGCGGCCTATGCTTGGGAGAATGTGAGGCCGACGAGCGACAAATTGAGGCATTCGTGAAGAATCAGCCGAATGAACGGTTGACCCGTGGGGCTGAGAGTTTTGCGGTTCGGTCTGTGCGGTTGGGCGGGGCAGCCAAGTCAGTCCGGCGCGTGTCTCTAGAGAGCAGGGTTGGTTCTGTCTTGAAGGAGTCGCTTCCAAGGTTACGTGTTAACCTTGAGAAGCCTGACCTCATCTTTGCTTGCGTGTTGTATGAGGACAAGTTTTTGCTCGGTCTGTCAAGCTATTCGAAGCCATCTGGCCTGATTGCGCCTAGGCTGCCCCGTAAGCGTCCCGTATTTCACCCGTCCACGATGCCGCCGAAGATAGCGAGGTGCATGGTCAACTTAGCGCGAGCAGTTCCGGGAACAAAATTTGCCGACCCATTTTCAGGAGTGGGCGGCATCGCCATTGAGGCTGCTGTGATCGGTTGTAAAGTTCTAGGAATGGATGCAAACCTTCGCATGTTGAGAGGCGCTCGGAGAAACTTAACCCATTTTGGTTTTGAAGCTGAAGGTTATCTGAATGCTGATGCCCGCCATCTCCCAATGCATGACGTGGATGCCATCGCAACTGACCCGCCGTACGGGCGAGGCTCGTCAACCATGGGAACTAAAGTAGCCGCTTTGGTTAAGGAGTTCCTAGAAGGCGTGAAGAGTTCATTGAAAAAAGATGCCCACCTCTGCATATCCGCCCCCGTCGAGGTTCAAATTCAAGAATACGCGAGAGAAGCAGGCTTCACGCTCAGGGAGAAACATCTCGCGAAGGTTCACCGCAGCCTAACTAGACAATTCGTCGTGTTGCAAAACTCTTAGAATGGCTTCGAAAATGTCAATTTCCGTAACCTTTCTCGGGACGGGAGGAAGCGTCCCAAGCAAGTATCGAAACCTCCCGAGCGTCCTCCTGCGGAGAGGCCCAGATATAATGCTCTTCGATTGTGGGGAAGGTACGCAACGCCAATTTCTCCAAGCCAAAGCAGGGACCAACCGAAAGATGCGGATATTCATCAGCCACATGCACGGAGACCACGTATTCGGATTACCTGGATTACTCCACACCCTCTCATTCATGGGAAGAACAAAAGAGCTGGAGATTGTGGGCCCAAAAGGAATCGCAGACCTTGTCACCTCGGTTAATCGCGTTGTCAAATTGTATTCCCGATTTCCCATTCGAATCAAGGAGGTACATCATGGTCGCGTTGTCGATGACGAGGAATACGAAGTGCACGCTGCCCCCGCCGAGCACGGCATGCCCTGCTTGGCTTATTCATTCGTGGAGAAACCACGGGCTGGGAAGTTTGACCCTTCCAAAGCGCTGAAACTGGGCATTCCGGAGGGCCCGATGTGGAAAAAATTACAGGCCTCTGGTTCCGTGAAGATAGGAAGGAAACTAATTCCATCAAGGCTTGTTGTTGGACCGCAAAGGCCAGGTGTCAAAATAACATACGCTGTTGACACACGACCATGCGCGGCCGTTCTCAAATTAGCTGCTAGGTCGGACCTTTTGATTCATGACAGCTGCTTCGCGGAAGCAGCTTCTGCGAAAGCAAGAGATTATGGCCACTCGACCGCTAGCGAAGCCGCTGGTGTTGCGAAGAGGAGTAAGTCCCGGAAATTGGCGCTCTTTCACATTAGCGCCATGTATGAGGATGCCGCACCACTGCTGGCGCAGGCCAAAAGAATCTTCCGCGAAACAATTCTCTCAAGAGATATGGCTACCGTCTACGTCTCCCCACATACTCTTGGCTGAGGCCTGGTCCGGGGCTCGCCAAGAAGTCTATAACCGATTGTGGATCCGACGAGTCTATCTCAATGGAAACTGATCCATTCGGTGATTCCCCGGTGGGTTCACAGAACGAGACTCTTCCCACGAACGCGGCCTGCTTGTTTAGGTAGATCCTAATTCGTTGGCCTTTGGTTCGGCTGAAGAGAACTGACCTCGCGGCAGTCCGTATCCTCTCCTGCCTGATCAGATTCCGCAAGGTAGAAAGAAAGGCCAAACCGTCCCCTTGAATCTTGAGAACGACCTCGTTCCCTTGCCTGCTGATCTTGTGAATAGGTTCCGATGGAAACAGGTTTTGAAGTGCGCGTTCAACTTTGGACTCATCTTCGGTCGGGTTAACTACGGACTCGGCAGTGATCTTTGCGTCCATTACGTTTTCAACTTATTGAGAATATCTTTAACCGCCGATTGCAGTTCGGTAATCGTATTTTCATTGACGGCCAGATAATCAGCCAGAGCAATGACCTGTCCTAACCCCACCGTCAGTTCCCGATTATCACGCTCGGAGAATGTATCCAATGTCTTAGGATCATCGCTCCTTCGCCGGGACAGGAGCCGATTAAAACGCGTCTTGGGTGAAGCGTGAATTGCTAAGGTCATTACTTCAAACTTCGATTTGAGTTCGGTAAGCTCGGGGAGGCTTCTAATCCCCTCTACGATGACTTCGTTGGACTGGCATTGTTCAATCTTAGGGAGTAGCCTTTTGGCTACTGCCGCAGGTCCCTCGATTTCTCTAACCTGCAACATAACAGCGCCGATGTTTTGGGGGGTTGGGTCTAGCCCCCTGCGCTCAGTCTCTTCTCTGATTACGTCGCCCAGAACCAGCACGTCGAACCCAAGTTGCTTCGCCGCTGCTGATGCCACACCCTTTCCAGCGCCCGGCATGCCGGAAATTGCGATGACTTTCTTTCTTAGCTGCATTTGCCGGCAAACGTCTCCGAGGTCTTCCCGCTCAATGGCTATGAACCGTTAAATTAACGTCATTCAATATTAGGCTTCGCTGACGGAATCATATGTCGCAGGAACGCATACGGAGCTTCATTGCAGTTGACCTCGATGAGGCTTCAATACGCGAACGAATAGTGACGGTTCAGAAGGGTTTGGAACAGACACACGCACAACTGAAAATCGTGGAGCCAGAAATAATGCATCTGACCCTCCGCTTTCTAGGAGAGGTTCCACATACAACGATTGGGAAAGTTGAGGAGGCAATGGATTCTGTGCGCTTTCCGCCGTTCGAAGCAGAGTTCACCGGCCTCGGAGTGTTCCCAAACCCAAGGCGAATCAACGTGGTCTGGGTAGGGATCAAACAAGGGCAAGAACAATTGAACGGTATTTTCCAGCAGCTTGAACCGAGGCTTAGGCAAATTGGCTTGCCACCCGACGACAAGGGTTTCAGCCCTCACATGACAATTGCCCGCGTCAAATCCGCTATGAACAGAGATGCCTTGGCGCAATATGTTGAGGGTAAGCGTAACGAAGAGTTCGGGAAGATGGCGGTAAAAGCTGTGCGATTAAAGAAGAGTACGTTGACCCCTAGAGGGCCGATATACACAACAATCCATGAAGTATCGGCTTCGCCCTAACGGACCAAGTGTAGGTCTTGGACAAGTTCGGAAAGGTTTGTGATGCCGTTAAGAATAAGATTTCTCCTTCACTCAAATTGAAAGACGCGGTTGAGACAAAGGCCGAGGAGATTAGGCGGGCTGTCGAGCGAGAGTGCGTCAAGGCGAATCTCGAAGCTGAAGTCCGCGTGGACGGCTCCGTCGCGAAGGACACTTGGATACGGGATTATGCTGACGTCGACATTTTCATGAGAGTTAGCCCACAGTTAACCAAGACGCAACTTCGAGACGTGTGCTTGCCAATCGCACGCAAGGCACTTCTTCCTCACACAATCGTTGAGAGGTATGCGGAGCACCCGTACGTAGAGTCAGTAGTAGAATTGGGAAAGGAGGGTGAGCTACGTGTCAACGTTGTCCCATCCTACAAAGTCGAGAAAGGCAAGTGGCTAAGCGCCACAGACAGGAGCCCCTACCACACCGAGTACATTCGTCAACACCTCTCTAAGGAGCAGCACGACGAAGTTCGCTTGCTGAAGGCCTTCATGAGGGGGATAGGGAGCTATGGAGCAGACATCAAAACTGGCGGCTTCAGCGGCATGCTCTGCGAGACGCTCATAGCTTCGCGCAGAGATTTCAGGCGTGTTGTTCAAGATTTCAGGGTGTGGCACGAGGACGAAGTCATTGACATTGAGAACTATTACGAGGGGAGGCGTGAAGAAGCACGCCGCATTTTCCGAGAACCATTGATCGTCATCGATCCAGTGGACAAAGGCCGCAATTTAGCCGCCGCGGTCCGAGAGAACCAGCTCTCCAATTTTGTTGCCGCATGCAGGAAGCTGACCTGGAAACCCTCAACTGCTCTCTTCTCTCAACCAAAAGTCAAGGCGTTGACGCCCGATAATTACCGAAAACTCATTCGAGCTCGTGGGTCGACGATCATCTGCCTAGTCGTGGGAAGAATAGATGCAGTTGTCGACATTTTGTGGAGCCAACTGTACCGCACGCAGAGAGCCCTCGTCAACCTTCTGGAGAACAACGACTTCAAAGTCGTCCGATCATGGGCTTGGAGTGATGAAAAATCATTGAACATAATTCTATTCGAACTGGAGCAAGGATTGTTGCCTCGCCCAAGACGCCACGATGGCCCTCCAGTTTACAGGTTTGAAGAAAGCACTTCGTTTCTATCAAAACACGTGCCGAACCCAAGTACTATCTCCGGCCCTTGGATTGAGAATGGACATTGGGTTGTAGAAAAAAGGAGGCCAGTTGTTTCCGCAAATGCCTTGCTCAAATCAGTCCTTCGTTCTGGGGGAGAAGACGTGGGCGTTGCTTCTCTGCTTGCCGAGTCCCTTAGGAAGAAGTTACAAATTCTTGAAAATGAAAGGATTGGAAGACTGATCGCCTCGAATGCGGAGTTTGCCAAGGCTATGAGAACTTACCTTTCAGGAAGGCCAGCTTGGTTTGCATGAAGACGAAATACTCCTCGATGGGCTTCTGCGGTCCCGTTACTCACAGATACTCACCTATCCTGGTACGGATCTCAATGAAGCGAAGGCAAGGATAAACCAGCTCTCAGAGATTGGTGTTTCCGCTCTTCGTTTCCGAGGAGTCACCCAAATAGCTGGTATTCCTGTTCTTGGGAAAGGTTGCGTTGGCGTGGTGACGCAGGCTCGTCTTGAAGGGGAAATTGTTGCCTTGAAGATCCGGCGTCTAGACGCCGACCGGCCGTCGATGAACGACGAGGCTAGGTTGTTGCGATTGGCGAATAGCGTTGACGTTGGGCCGCGTTTGATTTCTGCAACAAAGAATTTTCTCGCAATGGAACTTTTCCGAGGCATTCCACTCTTCCGATGGGCAGAGCGCTCAAAGGGGGGCAGAAGAGTGGTGAGGGAACTGGTCACACGCCTCCTTACATGTTGCTTCATGCTTGACTCGATTGGGCTTGACCACGGGGAGTTGAGCCACGCACCCAGGAATGTTCTAGTTAATAGATTTGGCCAACCCTGCATTGTTGATTTCGAGAGCGCCAGCACGGCAAGGCGTGTCGCAAACGTCACATCGCTACTTCAATACTTCCTATTTGGAAGAGTATCGAAGACGCTTCACGCCTCACAAATCTTCCCTGACAGAAGGAACATCGTGAAGGCCTTAAGCGAATACAAGCACAATGGTTCGGTTGAAAATTTCCAGGGGGTCCTGGGCGCGCTTGGCTTGTTATGAAAGGTTCTTATGAGCGCGCATTTCTTTTCTGGCCCGAACGGGGCCGTCGTCTAGAAGAGATTGCTCGTCAACTCTCTGGACAGCTTGGTCTGGGAACACGATTCCGCCAACAGGATACCAGAGCGCAGTCGCGCGCGGTGAACCTGGGGCGCTGGCGTCCCTAAGAAAGAAAGGTCTCAGGGCCAGAGGTCGTGGGTTCAAATCCCACCGGCCCCACCATTGTTGTTCAGCGAATTTACTGACGCGCGCATACATTCCCCGGGATGCCATAGAAGTAACAGGGTTGCAAAAGTATAAAGATTCATGATCGCAAACCGGGAGTTGAATTGGTATGTTCCTCTCAGAAGTTGAGAAAGTCGAATTTACGAGCATTGTGGATAACACAGTTGACATTCTCTTACCGAGTTCGGAAATTGCGGTAAGGCCTAGGCTATCTCTTGGCTGGCATGCCAAACCGCAGTTAATCGCTGAACATGGTTTCTCCACCTTGGTGGTTGTGGAAGTCGGAGGAAAAACGAGAACAATTCTCTTCGACACCGGCCTGGATCCTATGACCGCGGTTCATAATGCAGAGGCCTTGGGAATCGATCTGTCAGCTTGTGAGGGGCTTGTTCTGAGCCACGGACACAACGATCACGCGGCAGGTCTTCTAAACATGAAAAGAAAACTCGGTAGCCGGAAGCTTCCGCTCATGCTGCATTCTCATGCGTTCAGAAAGAGAATGGTGGTCTTGAATGATGGCAGTACTTGGGACTTGCCCCCTCCGGAAAGGACGACGGTTGAGGCGGCTGGCTATCAAATCGTGGAGAAGAATGATTCGTCATTTCTTCTTGATGGAGCGGCTCTCCTTTCGGGTCAAATTGAGAGGACAACCGATTTCGAGAAAGGCTTGCCCGTGCACTACGCGGAGGTCGAGGGAAAGCTGGAGAAGGATCCTCTAATCCTCGACGATCAAGCTCTTATCATGAATCTGAAAGGTAAAGGGCTCATCGTTCTTACAGGGTGCGGCCATGCAGGCTTAATCAACACGATACATCATGCTCAAGCAGTCACAGGGATCAGTGAAGTCTTCGCAGTTATGGGAGGTATGCATCTTACAGGAGGTCTCTTCGAGCCGATAATTCCGAGAACCATATCAGAGCTAAAGAGCATTAATCCATCCGTAGCTATACCCTGCCATTGTACTGGTTGGAAAGCCGTCCATGAAGTAGCACGCCATCTTCCTGATGCATTCATACAGAACAGTGTTGGGACGAAGTACGTATTCTCCGCGTAATCTATGACCTGCTGACTAACATCAAATCGATTTCCTATGAAGTACGGGGGCTGATTACTCGGCACTTGTCAGGTTTCCTTCTTTGGTGCCGTATTTTTGTTTGAAGTTGTGTATCGCTAGGCGGATTAGGTCGGTTCTGTGTACGCCGTAGGTCTTTGCGTACTCGTTTAACTTGCCTACATTATCAGGGCTCATGGCGAGGTTGATTTTTCGTTTCTTGCACATCTGGCAATCCCGTTCTTTAGGTGAGTGGAGGAATTCGTCTATTGCAATGTTCACGAGGCTGCTACGGGGCAACCCATACACTCTAACGAGGCTGTCCAATTCTTCCAAATCATGCTCACAGAAACGCAAAATAACGCTCACCCGACGCCGCCCACCCATACCAAGCCCAGCCTTCTAGGCCTATGCTTCGCCAAGTGTATGAACACCCAAGAGGTCCCGCTGGTCCAGCAGAGTGTGTTGTGAAAAAGGCTTCAAGGTAGCGGGACACACGGAAAACCGTGAGCACAAAACTACCGACCCCCCCACCACCCGTGACCCAAGCGGGCGCGCAAAAATGCGTCAATTTGGTGGGGCCGAAGCGACTCACCGCGGTTACGAAAAGGGTCCTCCGGTTCCATAGGAGCTTGGGACGAGTAACATTTTGTGTCCACAATACTACAACCATTTTTGGAACGAAGGTGCCTACTGCCTGAGGGCTTGAACACTGAAATTACACGATTTTCAGCATGAGGCTACCCTTCGTCGAGGTTCCCCATTTGGGTAGGCCTCTTCCCTGCAAGACGAATATTGTGCCCTTACGTGTTCTAGGTGGGATGCGAAGAAGGTCAGTTGAGCCATCTAGGGTGGGGATGCTGATTTCTCCTCCACGTTTCAATTTGGTAATCGAAACGGGTACCTCGCAGTAAATGTCATCAACCATCCTGGTGAAAAGTTGATGTGGTCTCATGGCAATCTCCACGAAAATATCCTCGCCTAAGTTCTTTTGCGCTAATCTGAATTGCATACCTTCTTCAACTCCCGGAGGAATTGTGCACGAAAAGGTGTCAACCTTTACTGTGACTCCTGTGCCCTTGCAATGTTTGCATGGAGGCTTCAGGTTGGTCCCATGACAAAATCGGCAAATACTTCTCCGGGTTGCAAGGATGGTCTTTTTTGTTCCCGTTGCAACTTCTCTTAGTGAGACTTCTAAAGTAAACTTGAGGTTTCCATTCGGTCCTTCTTCTACTGTGAGGATCCTTTTACCGTCACGGAGGTCCAGAACTGGGTCTTCGCGGAATAGTTCTTCGCGAAATGGCTCTTCGAGAACTGGTTCTTCGCGGAATAGTTCTTCGCGGAATGGTTCTTCGAGAACTGGTTCTTCGCGGAATTGTTCTTCGCGAAAAGGTGCTTGACGTTTTGGGATGGAAACAGAAAAGTTCTGTTCCGATGCTTCTTCCTGGGTCACGTACTCTCGGTTCTGGAGAGCGGCACATGCTTCCGCATAGGCCCGTGATATTTCCTTGAACTTTTCCTGCGCTGCAGGATTCTTATTTCTGTCGGGGTGGTAACGGAGGGCAAGGCGCCTGTAGACTGCTTTCACTTCTTCTTTTGTGGCGTCTTCCGGAACTCCCAAGATCTCATAATATTCTCTCTTGGTTCCGGTCCCCGTCACGCTTTCCACGTGCCGTTCCTTTTATCGTGAGTTATCAGTAGTCCATAGGGCACTATTCGTATGTAGATTTGCTCGCTGAAGTTAAGAGGAAACTCAGCGTCTTCGAGTAGAATCTTCGGGATGGTCAGTCGAACAACTTTTCCCGTCTTGGTTTTCGACTTACTCACTCTGATCGGTGCCACATGGGCCATAATAAATTCCTTCGTCTTATGGAGGTAGGCTCGGGACGTCGGAACGCCTCTCGGGTACACGCCGCACTTCTCTGCCTCTCGGGAAGCCTATGAAAGCGATGAGGCTTACTACGGCAATTATGACGACAACTACCAACACAATTGGCCATATTTGTCCAACGCCTGCCCGTACCAGAAAAGTCAGCACAAGCGTCTTTTGTGCTGTAACTCCAGTATTGCTCACTACGTCTACCTGGTAAGTACCCGGCTGAATATTAGGGCCTGCAACGATCGTTAGAAGTACGGTGATAGGTATCGTTTGTTGTATTACCAGATTTTGAGGGCTGAATGTCGCTGAGAAGCCGGTTGGGAGATTCAAAGAAGTTAGGTTAATGTCTGATCTAAAACCGTTTTCTGGTGTGATAGTCAAAGTTACTGTAACTGATTGACCGGAGCCTGTGAAACTCAAGAGCGTCTGGTCGGCCGTTAAGGAGTAGTCTCCTGTAGGTAGTAGTGTGAGTACCACGGTGGCCGTATTAGTTATCCCAGCAGCCGTAGCGTAGATCGTCAAAGTTGTTGTGACCGGAAACGTTGAGGGTGGGGCCTGAATTCCCAAGTTTGTGGTTAGTGGTTGGAGGCCGTTGGGTGTGAGTGGGTTCGTCTGAAATGTCGCAATTATGCCAGCGGGCAGGCCTTGAACTGACAGTACGATGGGGTCCGTGAGGCCTGACGTAATCGGCGTAACGACTATTCCCAATGGTTGAGAGGGACCGCCCACTAGGACATCCATTACCGTAGGGCTAGCCTGAATATTGAAGGCAGGTGGGATGATTATCGTTAGTGTTGCTGCCTTGCTTACGAAGTAAGTCTGGTATGAGGAATAGTCGCTAAGTAGAGCGTTCTCCATCAAGGCGTTAATTCCAATGGCGAAAATGTAGGTTCCACCAGTTTGAAGGAAGGACGGAGTCATCAGAAGGCTCAACGTTACGATCTCCGTTTGACCAGCCACGATGTTGACACTGGTTGGCGTGAAAGTGAGGAGCAGGCCGTTCGGTATGTCATAGCCTTGCAAGGTGGCTGCGAGTAATGTTTGTCCAGTCTCCGTAGTAGCGCCAGAACGAAAACTCAGCTGCAGTGTAGCAGTTTGCGATTGCGTTACGCTTGCCGTGGTTTGAATAATATTCGGCGTCAGGTCGAGAGCAACGTCGCTTAATTGAACGACATCTTGGCTGCCATAGAAGATGTCTACTGACAGTGGCGCACTATGGGTAATTCCGTTCGCCGTCGCACTGACAGCGAAATTGGTCGTTCCAATCGTCTCTGATGTGAGCGTAACGTATTGGTAGCTTATTGTTAATGTGAGCACTGTGTACACAACCGCGTTGGGGGTTAATTGCAGCGTAGCGGGTTGAAATGTATTGTAATACTGGGACTGCATGTTTTGGGCGATGCCCGTAACTGACATCGCAACTGAGCCAGAAAATCCATTGACTGATGTAACCTTTACAACGAACTGGGCTGTTCCACTTGTTCCAATCGAAACGTGCGATGGGTTGGCACTAACCTCAAAATCGCCTGTCTGGGCATGGACACGAGGCGCCGGGACTGAGCAAGCACTAACAACTATCACGAGTGACAGGAGTAGCAGGATGGTGAGGGTTCTCATCTTAGACATTTTGAGGCGCTCCACATGCAGGGCAGTATGACGTGCCCGGCTTCAATTCGGTTCCGCAATCAAGACACCTTGTGACATTGCGCTTGGTCACTGCGGGAAGACGTCTGTGCTCTATAGGGGCAGGTTGCGGAGAATAAGTCTCAGTGGTAACGTACTCAGAATATCTTCTCACAGTGTTCCCTTGCCTCTGGAGATAGGCTAATCCAAGTAATCCGGTGCCGATTCCAAAGATCAGCAACCATGCTACCACTCCAGAAATAAGGAATAAAGAGTCTAAGGCGGATACATCGTAAGCGGTGTACACACCTAAAATCGTACCGACTGCTGCCCAACCGACTAAGACTGCGGAAATCAACTTGCCTGTTCTTATGGCCCATTTCGCACCGCTGACCATTCCGATGGCGACAAGGAAGACAATACTCCCCAGAGCAAGTAGAGCTATTCCTTGCGCGATAAGCAACGTTTGAACGTCGTAGAAGGTTTCATAGAACCCTTCATTCACGGTCAAAATGCCTAGCATAATCCCAGACAGGCCGGCGATCCAATATAGTGCACAGAGGACTCGCATTCCGAGGGGCATGAAAATTTCTATTACAGCGTCTCGTTTGGCCGGGCACGTCTACTCAATCAA
>Ga0208692_1000038_pt1 | contig 149100 bp, 141 predicted proteins | sample June2015DPH_20_1_3_FD_184721 | JGI IMG/M metagenome (GOLD analysis project Ga0208692, IMG submission 184721) | Peatland microbial communities from SPRUCE experiment site at the Marcell Experimental Forest, Minnesota, USA - June2015DPH_20_100... | ecosystem: Environmental > Terrestrial > Soil >... | reverse complement strand
GGTAGTGGCAACTCTTAGCCTCCAGCAATGTATTTTCTCACCGTTCTATTGGTAATAATAAAGGGAAGCCCTGCGCATGCGCAGGGCTTCCTGACCATTGTAACTCGATATGATTATTTGAATGATAGTGACTGGCAGATCTCTTGAAGCTGCTTCTTGGCATTCCCACCACCAATCGTACCACCCATAACGTTTACCGTCTGACTGCCCTTAGTAGCGCTAATGGCATAGAAGTAGAAGCTATAGATTACAATTTTAGCGGAGTATTCCTGCGCATTGGCAGCTGTAACCGACCCGCTGGTGAGGGTGAATGGCGCGGCCGAAACAGCTTTCGCCGTTACCTTATACTGCTGGAAAGCTGCACTAGCATTAAGCAAGTTCCCACCAACCGTACTCAGATCCGTTACAGCGGGTATAACATCAACATAAATTCTATCTCCCGTCTGATCGGTAGTATCTTTTGCTGCCTGAAATACTCCAGTTGGGGGGCCGGCTGTTTCCGATTGCCATTTTGCAGGATATTGTACCGTAAATCCAACTGCATCGTTGGTATAAGTGGCTGAATCACCCCAGGTATGAGTTCCTGTAGGGGCTGCAGGGGCTGCAGCTGGTGTTGACGGAGTTGTGGGGGGTGCGGCTGGTGCTGCGGGAGTTGCCGCGGGCGCTGCCGGGGCTGCCGGAGTTGTTGCTGCCGGTGCACAGGACGAGGCAATAACTGCCAATGCAATGACCAGGATTGCTACTACTAATAACGCTTTGCTTTTGAACACTTGTCTGGGCTCCTCCTTAAAATAATAATTTATTGAAATTAAATTAACAGGTATGGATTCCGGTCGCTACTGGCCCATGATCACCCATGATATCCTCCGATGCATATAGTCAAAAATAGTACGCCGTAAGTAAATTGTATCATAGGCTAATCTATAATTGGTAATCAAATACTGTCCATAGCCGAGACGCTTCAAGTTTCATCGAGAACCAACAGGTAATATAGGGAGCACATCAGGTGGTCAATAATCGTGAGACAGGCCGTCTTTCATACTTAAGCAAAAACGACCTGTCTCAGCATCATAGCCCTTTACCCTATTTGTCCAATTCCCTCATTAATAACAACAATTTCTAACCCGTACCCTCTCCCTATGCCCGATCCATCGCATTCCTTAATCTGTCTTCAGTTATCCCTTTAATAACCGACACATCTCAGCAAAAATAACCATCCCTTAAATCATGCCATCCCCTTATTTCATCAACCCATCCACCAATGACGCTACCGATATCATAACTATTTAACATAACATGCCTGGATTATATTACTTCTACATGTCCCTACTGATAGTATTAATTAAGTAATAATTTTAGGAGACTTTAAATGATAAAATGGAACATTAACTTACCCGCAATAGCTTTAATTATGCTAGTTGCTATTACAATGGTATCAGCCATCCCAGCTTATGCTGCTGCAAAAGTACCCAAGGTGGCTCAGGCAGTAGTACCCCTTGGATCGGCCGGCGATTTCGCTATTCTGGCAAAATCAGGAATCTCAACCACTGGAACCACTGCAATTGTTGGGGATATTGGAGTTAGCCCAATTGCCGCCACAGCCATTACTGGATTTGGGTTAATAATGAATTCCTCGAATCAATTTTCAACATCATCCCTGGTTACTGGAAAGGTATATGCAGCCAATTATGCAGTTCCTACTCCGGTTAAAATGACAACAGCTGTAAGCGACATGCAAATCGCGTATACCAATGCAGCTGGACGGAAATTGCCCGATTATACCGAACTGGGTGCCGGAAATATTGGCGGGATGACACTCACTCCTGGACTCTATAAATGGGGGACGGGGGTTATCATACCCACTAACGTCACTCTCTCAGGCGGCAGTAATGATGTCTGGATCTTCCAGATAGCGCAGACTCTTACCGTGAGCAACGGTGTCCATGTTAATCTGAGCGGCGGTGCTCAGGCCCAGAACATCTTCTGGCAGGTTGCTGGCCAAACGACCCTTGGCACAACGTCCGTCTTCAACGGAAACATCTTGGGGAAAACAGCGATTGTGCTGAACACGGGAGCAAAGCTGAACGGCAGAGCGCTGGCACAGACTGCAGTTACATTGGATGCCAATACTGTTATAAAGCCTACAAAGTAATAAATGAAAAAGCATGACAAATTCCGAAAAATTGGGATAAGATAAAGGAACAAAGGCAAAAACAGCCCTTCTGAAGTAGGTAAGTATTTGAGAAAATACGCCAACACAGGAGGGCTGTTCTATATGTATGATACTAGTAAAAAGTCGCCTCATAACGCCCTACCTATATCTCATCGTAACTCTGGCTGATGAACAGCTATTCAGTTATATCAGCAAACCAATCCACTGCCAAGAGTGGATATGGGTCGTGTTTCTGGTGTGGCGAGGGAGAGTCAAACTCCACTTGAAACACGAAGGGCAAGGGCTTTTGTTTTATCGTAGCGCCCGTGGCAGGCAATTTCAGCAGATGTCTCCGATGCCCTCAAAACCGAAAAAACTCTAATTCATGCTGGACTAAATTACGGGGGTGTGGTCAATGTTCTCTTTGCTTATAAATTTGGCCGCAAAGAAAAAGAAAATGAGTCTTTTGTCAAGAGTTTGAAAGCGGAATAAGATATGTGATATTGACCTTTTGATTTCGTACTGCTAAGGAGTGATACGATAGCTTTGAAAAAACCATAGGGGGTAAGGGATAATGACAAAGAAATGGAAGATTGCTTTGATTATCATTGGAGCGCTTATTATAGCCGGTAACATTCGTCTTGTGGTTTTCTTATGGAATGTAAATAGGGATTTGGATTACTGTTGTTATCAGATAAACTCATTGCAAAAGGAAGCTGCACGATTAGAGACAATCCAATCCACCATGATCTCCCAAGCCGAAGCCCAACGTATATTGGACAAGCAAGCGGCGTATTATCGGAGCCAGTTAAATGATCTGGCTGGTGAGGTAAACGGAAACTACTACCAGCAGAACCAGAACAACCTGAAAGCTTACCTCGCCGATCCACTGAACCAGGACAAGGAGCGGGCTTACTACGGCTATTAGACAAGCCACCAGAAAAACCACATTAATTATCTTGACCACTCGCCAACTCAGTAAGATACCGCTCTGAGAGCCATACTCAGCCAGGTCCACAACGTACCGGTCCAACCATTCGCTCTCCAGCAGAGGTATCTTTGTGACGAAGGGCATTGGCACCGCTCCAGCCACGCCACTACGTCTGGAGAGCCATTACCATCTCGTGATAGTGTGCGCTATACTCGGCGTCCAAAACAAAGCCGCAGCATTTTAGCTGCGGCTTTGTTTATTAAGCTTCAAAAACTGTTAGCGCGGCTTTCTGGTTGCCATGAAGATCACGCCGCCGGCCAGTGCGAAGAGCAGCAAGGCACCGCTGATGTAGAGGATAAGGTTGGGATCGGCGAACCCGTCGACCTCGAAGCTGCCGGCCGCTATGCTGCCTACATAGACGGAGTAGGTGCCGGGCTCATCGCGGCTGACGGTGAACTTGATGGGGGTATTGCTGCCGCTGGGAAGAGTAACGCCCTGATGGGCCTCTTCCTGGCCATTGACGTAGAGCTTGATCTGGCTTGAGCCGTTGGCTGTGCCCTTGTTGGCCACGTAGGCGGTGACGGTAATGGGAGCGCCCGGGCCTACTTTGGCACTGGAGAGCGAGATGTTCTCGACTGTGATATTGGATATGGGCGCAGGACCCTGGGTCACCGTGGGAACCCCTCCTCCTGAAGACGAATGGGACGGGCCGGATATCAGGGTTGTAAAGGTGATCATATTTCCGGTTACGGTCCGATTCACGAAAGCGAGAGGGAGAGCCTGGAGCCCAATTCCCGCACATCGCAGGTTTTCATCGCTCGAAGAGGGCGACAGCAGCGACATTAAAAACTGCCATGGCCCAAGATGTTGGTCACTGCCCGACGAAAATCTCACGGTTGCTACTGCTTCTGCATAGTAGGTTGTCCCCGGCAGCAGGTCCCTTATATCAGCCGTAACCAGCGCAGCGTTGCCTACATTCTGTGTAGGGGTTCGATAAACTAAGCTGGCTGGCGATGTCCCGTATAGAAAATATATGTTGTTTGCTGTGGGGTTTAAAGCAGGAGTCACACCGGCGTTAACGATATTGTTATTCCCCGCATCATTTGAAGCAGGCTCAGTAACTGTGGCGCTGAGGGTAGCAGAAGTAAAGGTGACGTTCTTCGCTGCCAAAGTGGTGATATTAAAAAGTTCATCAGCGGCAGCGGGAAGGGCGCACAATAAAACCGCCGACATCACGGAAAATAACACCAATAAAAACCTTTTCAAACTTCCTCTCCTTCCGATAATATTCCGCCAACTGGACGGTCCGCTCTATCCGCAATAGTCTACCGAAAGCCTAAATCAGTGTCAACGCCGAATTTAAACTAGGGGACAAAATGGCCGGCAAACACAAATAGGACCCGGGCACATCTGCTACTTTGCCATAGCCCGCGGGCTTTACGGCTGGCAGGATGCAAGATGATGCCCACGATTCGGTCATAGCGTGCGCTATATTCGGCGTCGGTAATGTCTGCCAGTCGATTACTAAAGTCCTCTCCTGCCCTGAACCTCTCGAACTGGACATCGTCACCAATTGTTATAACCACATTCCACACGGGCAGAGGTTCATTTCTAATTTGTATGGTAGGCCGCAAGGGCGCGGAGGGAGCTTTGACATCCGCATAGCACCGGCATATTATCATGATCAAGGGCGATGACAGATGATAATCGCTTAATTGAGAATTGAAATGGGAAATCCCGGATAGAATATTGCATGATTGTCCTGAGGGTGTTGAAGAGGGGCTAAAGACCCTCTTAGAAAAAAGAATCCCTCTCCCAAAGGAGAGGGAAAGGGTGAGTATAAATGTCAGACCACTTTCTAAAAAAATTCGTCTACCCTGACAGCATAGCCGTTATAGGCGCCACCCAAAACCAATTGGCGATAAACTACCACCTGGTAGAAAATCTTATCAATCTTGGATACACAGGAAAAATCTATCCCATTAACCCCAAAGCAGACCAAGTACTTGGCCACAAAGCCTACAAAAGCTTCAATGACATTGGCGAATATGTCGATCTAGTAGTGATATCAATAGCTGCCCGCAATGTGCCTGAAATTGTAAAAGAGCTGCCTGTTGATAAAATTGGCGGCGTGGTACTGGTCACGGGCGGCTTCTCCGAGACAGGTGAAGAGGGCAGGAGAATTCAGGACGAGATAGCCAGAGTGTTGAAAGAAAAAGGGATCAGGGCCATTGGCCCCAACGCACTCAGTCCTATAAACAGCCGCAACGGGCTCGCCATAAGCTTTTTCAGCATTAGTAAATTGCCTGTCGGGGGTTTATCGTTCATCTTCCAGTCCGGTATGTATGAACCGCGCTTCAACTGGCTGCTGTCGGATTTTCACCTCGGCCTGAGCAAGCTGATCGATCTCGGCAACAAGATGGACGTAACTGAAACGGACACGCTGGAATACCTGTCGCAGGACCCCGAGACGACGGTTATTTGCATGCACCTGGAAACCATCAAGGGTGACGGGTCCAGGTTCTTCGCCCTGCTGCGAGAGACGGCGCAGAAAAAACCGGTTATCGTCTTGAAGGGCGGCAGGACCGAGGCGGGCGCAAAGGCAGCCATGTCGCATACAGGATCGCTTGTGCAGGGTAGCACGGCTGTCTTTGATGCCGCATTGAAGCAGGCCGGGGCGATAAAAGCGGAGACACTGGATGAATTCTTTTACCTGGGCAAGGCCTTTTCCTATTTGAAGCCGCCACGGGGGAACCGTATCGCCATTGCCACTTTCCCCGGAGGAGAAGCGGTCCTCACTACTGATGCCATTTATCAAAATGGGCTGGTCATGGCAAAGCCCGGCAAGTCCAGTTATGAGAAGCTTAGCAAGACCTTTCCGGCTTGGGAGATAGACCTTAACCCCTATGACTTCGGTATTATTTATACGTTCAATCTTTTTAATAATAACCACGGCGCATTCATCGAGGCCATGGCGGACGATGACAACGTGGACTGCATGGCAGTCCAATTGCCCCCCAGAGGCATGATCCCGGACCCTGACAGTTTTTGCTCGCCGTTCCTGACAGCTGCCCAAAAAGGCAAGCCTCTTGTCATTTGGCCGCCGGAAATGCTTCGCTTCGACAGCGATATCATCACCTGGCTTGAAGCCCATTCAATCCCCGTCTTTCCTTCGGCTGTGATTGCAGTGAAGTGCCTGGCGGCGTTGATGAGAAACGAAGCGCAATCGGTGTCTGGCGGATAATCACGAATCGCTGGCAAATTTACCTGACTATACCAAAGTGTTCGGTTCCAAAAGTGTCCCATTTCGCTGATTGACAACAAGCCAGTCTTTACAATCTCTGTCTGCTATAGCCTACTAAATAATAGATTTATCTGGACAATAGTATCCGCACGGGCAGAGGTACATCGCTATTTTTATGGCTATTTTATAGCTATATGGTGGAACTAAGTGTACGATAGACAAAACCTTTTCCTTGATGTTTGTGCTGAAAGAATAGTTAATATGGCTCCTCATCATGACAACGTGATTTTCCACCCCCAGCTGATTTTAAATATTGGGGAATCCGCTGCCCCTTTCAGGCAACTTGCTGATGCACAGCATCACGGGACCGGTTCCCATTTCAGGGTGGCGATGGCAGCTTCGCCGGAGGTTAGGCTTGTGATCCACGGCCAGCCGGCGGTGGTGATGTACCAGGCGTCTTTGTCTGGAACGTAGATATACTTCGGTGCGTGTGCTGTTAAGCGGGCGGACAGAGTGGGAGCGTTTCCGACGCCGTTATACATGCCGAAATCATAGGGATTGTCGGCGTGGAAGACCAGTGTATCGTTGTAGGAGGGACGGTCAAACCATATTTTGAGGGGCAGAAGCAGGCCATTCCAAAAGAAGGTATCGTTGTTGTACGTGATGGACAGGTAGTAGTGCCCTTTGTACTGCATGACGAAGGGCGACTCTGTGGAAGCGAAGGGCGAGTTGCGCTCGCTGCCCCAGCCAGTCTGGAGGGCGGTCCCGGTGTATTGCCATTCTTTCAGATCAAACGATTGATACCTGTCCACCTGCGAGAAGAAGAGTCCCCGGGCAGTGGTGTAAAGAAGCCACTGGCCTTCAGCCGCCTTGAGCACCATGCCGTCACGGAAGAACTTGTGGTAGGGGGCGGGTATGACGGTCTCCGGCTTGCCCCAGGTAATGCCGTCGGGCGAGGTCATGCGCTCGAGCCGGTGGGGCGACCAGAACATGTAGTATGTTCCGTTCTCGGTTATGACGTCCGGCGCCCAGGCCAGCTCACCGAAGTCGGCTACGGGGGTAGACTCTTGCATGCCGCTTTCTGGGGGCATATCGTCGCTGACGCCGACGGCGAAGTATCTTTCTGCATTGAAGTCGCCGTTGGTCCTGCTGGTTATGCCAACCAGCCGCCACTGGCCGGATGCATCTTGGTATATGGCGTGGTCGTTGATGTAGTAGCCGTACTGGTGGGGGCGGAAGAGCGTCTGCCATTTGCCGGCGATGACTGGCTTGAAAAGAAGCGGGCTTGAAGCTGGCTGTTCCTTTACATCCACAGTGCCAATCAACCGTTCCGCTCCGGAACCTTTGGAAAGGGCCATCACGCGGAAGGAGCCGCCCGCCTGGCGCAAGAGGCAGGAGCCGTACTCGCTTGCCCCCACTTTCTGCCATGATCCGGTGGACAGTATATCTACGCGGTAGGTCTCTTTTTCGGGGTCTGCAATCCAGCCCAGATGGACCCACCTCGGACCCTGCACGACCCTTACGCCCGTCTCTTTCTGGCGCTGCTGGACCATATCTCGGGGAATGGAGCTGTAGAAGTCCGTTTTGAGGGGCATTTCCACGTAGATGCGCAGGCCGATCTCCAGAAAAAGCCACAGCCCGAGTATCACGGCCGCTGTAATAAGACAGCCTCGCAGCCATTTATTGCCCTTTTTATTGCACATGGGTCTTCACGCTCTGGTAAGCGCCAAAATTATTTAATTTAGTAGCAGTTTGTATAAAACATCCCCCGCCATTTGTCGGTTATTCTTTTTATATATCGGCAAAGGAACTGATACCTTCGACTGTTTTGTGACCTACCCCCGATAATTGTACCACCTATTAAGTTAGCCCGGGTTACCTTGATCCTCACCCCTTTTGGGTACCAGCCATAATGTTAGTTTTGCGGATCATGAGTCCACGAGTGCCTGGAGAGCCGTCACCATTCGGTCATAGTGTGCGCTATGAGCCACAAAGATCAGCATCCTCATTATCTGGGCGCAGGATATTTGCAGATTTCGCCGCACTAATGACGGACATTCTTAATCAGGGTCTTCTCAGCGGAAGCTACACCCTTGAATCCTCCTCAAGAACCACCCAAACTTAACAATTGACAAATAATACCCATATACAATGTTAAGTAGGTTTTTGTGATTTCCGGAACGGACAATAAACGGATTCTGGGAATGTCCGAGGTAGCCATCGTCAGTACGATGTGAAAAGCCAAAGGACAGCAAGTAATCTTCTCTTGGGAAATAAAATGAATAATAATTTGGAGGTACGTCAATGAAACAGCGATTCACATGGGCAGTAACCTTACTCGTGATCATGTTGCTTACGGTGGTGGCTGCTTGCGCGCCTGCAGCAACACCCACGCCCACTCCTACTCCCACGCCTAACCTTGTTCCCACTCCTACGCCCAACCCTACTCCGACTACACCCCCCACGGCGCCACGGCGCCAGCGCACCAGTGGCACCCTCACCAATATTAACGGCGACATCTTAACCTTGACCACTGCACAAGGGCCAATGACGGTGATCACTTCTGATAATACCACTATTCAGAATGTCATAACTGGCACCCTTTCGGACCTTCATGCGGGTGGATACCTGATTGCCATTGGTCCCCAAGATGCAAACGGCAACATCTCTGCAACCTCTATTATGATCCGGTCTCAGGGCGCTCCACCAACCCCACCTCCCGGAGCAACCCCCGCGAACCCCAGGTCTCCACGCACTGGCGCACGGCGCGGCGCTAGCGGCATCATCACACAGATTAATGGCAACGTTTTAACCCTGACCACTGCACGAGGGCCAGTTACGGTGAATATCAGTTCTGATAATACCACTATTCAGAATATCATGACTGGCACCCTTTCGGACCTTCATGAAGGCCAATCCTTGACCGTCATGGGGCCGCAAGATACGAACGGCAACGTTACTGCTATCTCTATCATCATCCAGACGCAGAGCCAAGGCGCTCCACCAAAGCCACCCTCTGGATCATGACCCAAAATATGTCTATATAGTTATTAGCATAGTAAAATCACCAAACAGGAGGAACTCTGAGGCTACAACCCATTCTTTTTACACATTAGTCCCCGGTCACGAGTTAAATACACCGATATTTGGACTGGTGCGGTATCATTTCGGATATCCGACCGCCTGGGCAAAAATAGCTGCCTGATCTGCCCGTAATTGCAGAGCCTCTTTCAGAGCATCTGGATCGATTCTCGCATAGAAGTGTGCACCCAAGCCCTGTGCAGCACAATACAGGTACACATTTTGCCCGATAAAGCCCGCATCACAGGCAGACAACAGATCCTTGTCTGATTGGGTACCTGTTCTAAATTTGGCATAGTCCGCCACATATACTAACTGTACAGGCGCATCCATTAATGGCTCTTTGTTACCTATTTTTGACCGGATATCCTCGGCAAGCACAGACCGTATTTGATTCTCCTTGGCATCATATATATACGTCCCATCAGCAAGAAGAACGTAAATATCGATTTCCTGCGCATTCATAGCGGATGGAGCGGTACGCCTTCCATCGGGACGATTAATACCCCATGCTGCCCATAACAATTCTACAAGCACATCCTTTGGCAGGGGTGTGGTTTGAAACGAAGATGCTGATTTCCTGTTTTTTAATGCTTCCATCAATGTTGTCGTTGGGTTTGTTGCTAAGGATATTGCGGTCTTGTTTTCTGACTGTGTGACGGCAGATGGAGTCTGGGGGTTAGCCGGCATAGGACTACAGGCCTGGATCAGAATCGAGCCACTTAGCATCATCAATGAGACTAAAACCAGAAGAAAACTGCTGCTGAGGTTCTTGCTGTTGATATTACCCGCACACCGGTTGTGAGCTACTTTTAAATCCTGCATGCCCTTTCTCCTTGCACAGACGCCCAGAATAATACTTATCTACACCGTTGCCAACGTAAGTTATTAATAGTAATAAACAATTTGAGCAACCCGAAAGGCTGGGAGTCTCTGTGACCTGCTCCAGCTAACTGCCTCGACCTGACAAGGTTCCAGCCTCCACTGTGCCTGACTGTACCTGGTCTGAGTCCACCAATGCCTGGAGAGCCATTACCGTAGATTGTCCCACGAGCTGCAATGTCTTTCAATGGCTTAGCTGGCAGGTGGAGCATGATCGGCCGTCGTTATGAGCCCAGTTTCTCAAATATATTACGCTGGTGTTGTCTGAGACCACTACAGGAATAGGAACTATTGTGTGGCTGCTATGGCCCCAGTTCTGCAAATATATCGTTCCAGCATTTTCTGAGACTGCAGTAGAAACCTCCGAATCTTTACAGCCGCAGCCCCCCCAGTTCTGCAGGTATATTGCGCTAGCATTGTCCGACGCAAGTGCAGAAACCGGACTGGCTTTAGCTTTAATAGCCGACAATAGGCAGAGAAAAGCTATTGCCAAAAGAGTAAACAATATCTGTGATTTCATATTTCCCCCAAGCCGTTCAGCCCACCAACATATCTATAAACGGTATTTTAGGCCAGATAGTTGCAACAGAATACAATGTTAGTGTAGACATTAGCCAGTTACCCCACTGCGTTATTGGTGATTACATAAAGGACAATTTGGATCTGGAGCGGCTGGTTTTCCCCAGTCAGGTTGGACACTCTTTAAATAGGAATCACTAGCCTCGTTATAATTGTCAGCATTAGTACCAGGAGAAGACGACGAAGGAACCTGGGCAGGTATATTAACCGCAGGCAGCGGAGTCGAAACATTAAGTTGCTGAGTCTTAGAAGCTGGAATCGTGCTCGTTGATGAAGTGGATACTTGCTGAATGGTGGGCTGAGCATTAGAAACTGAATTCGTGATCGTTGGGGAAGTGGGTGGCGACTGTGTGACTGACAGACTCGAAGCAAACCTTGCTGAATTTGACGCTGCTATTAAACCTAAGATGATTATCACCAGCACTCCGCCACCAAGCACAATAGCAGGCCATTTGCCTTTCTTCTCTGCCCCTCTAGTCTCCTCGAAATCGGTTCTATTTGTCCCGTATTGTTTATTTGCGGCAAACGCTCCTTGTGGCTGGTCCTCTGCCGGCCAGGGGAGAACCATACGGCAGTTCGGGCAGTTCACCCAAGTATTGTCAACCAGAGCATTGCAATTTGGACAGTTGTAGTTAAACTGCTGGTTGCAGTGTCTGCACCACTTGACGCCCATGACATTTTGAGTACCACACCTTGAACATTCAAACAGGCCGCTGTACATATCCTGGCCGGTCGTGCGATCTCTATATTCGGCTTTCGTTTGTTGTCGATTCGGCCAATGTAAAACTAAGTGGCAACAGGGACAATTGATAAATGTGCTATTGACGCGAGTCCCACATCTAGGACATGTGTACGGTAATAGCTGGCCACACCCTACACAATGGCTTTCTCCTATAAAGTTTTGAGCACCGCACGTATAGCAACGAAAAGTATCTTGTGTCTCTTCCATTACCTTTGATCATCGACTAAGTATTATGTCAGCTACAATTATAGCAGTATAGTCAAATTGTCGTATTTTCCCAGAGCCATCGTCGGGATATTTATAGGCTTAATGACCCGCTATTTATGTCAGCATAAATTAGAATCTTCTCGGTTCCGATTTATATGTCCATAGAGGAGCATCCCGAGCTAATCACGGCAAGCAAATCGCTTGGCGAAAGGCGATCAGACCATCCTTGAATTCGGATGGTTCATTCCGTTCCTTCCCCATTCAGGAGTCGTCTTGTCAATATCCGTGCTTCAGCGCTCGTACAAGATATGACTAGTATGTTGGGCGAGGAAGATGACGAGTTACGCTCACCGGTAAGCTTGTGGTTTATGAACCCGCCAGGGGCCCAATCAAGCGCGCAAGACCCCAGGCAGCCCTGACATTGACCGCTATCCTTCATATACTTCAGGTATTGTTCAATCTCTTCATGAGTCGGTTCACAGGAGTCATATTTGTGCAGATGCACGGATTCCTCATCTTCCCACCTTACAATGAGCACTGCTGGGTTGCAGCCGGCCGGTTTCGGGATCACCATACCTTCAAGTCGCTCGATTCGACGGTTCAATTTCAATGCTTTGTCTCCGGTATCTCGGACTCCTCAGCCTCCTTTCTAACGCCATTATTACCTCTTAAGCCCCATCTTTTTAAGACCCATCTTTTCACGAAGCTGGCGCATGAACTCTCTAACCTCAATGCCCAGCATCTCGCACATGGCCTCGATCAAGCTTCTGCCCTTGCTCTGTGCCAGCTCTCTGACGGCGGCGGGCTCCAGCCCCAAGCGTGAAACATATCCATCGAAACCAAAATGACGATCCTCTTCGGCCCCCACCGGCCTGATCTTCGATTCAAGCTGTTTGAGTCTGTTCGCCAAGGTCATAGTTATCCAGCTATTTCTTAGTTTGCTCCTGCACTGTCTGTTCAAGCGCAGCCACACGCTCCTCCATCTCACCGGTCCGGTATCACCATGCGGTTATTCATAAAGCCCTACAGACAGCGCTTAAATGGGGATTGGTAAGCCGCAATGTGGCTGACGGAGTGGACCTACCCCCCATCAAGCGTACTCAGATGCAGACGTGGGACGACAATGACATTACCCATTTCCTTGAGGCTGCCAAAGAATCGCCCTACTATGCATTATTTTATACGGCCCTTTTCACAGGCATGAGGCGGTCTGAATTGTTGGGCCTGGCTTGGCGGGACGTTGATTTTCTCTACTGTCAGTTGTCTATTACCCGTAGTCTGCATCACTTGAAGGACGGAAGTTACGTATTCACTCAGCCTAAATCAGCCAAAAGTCGGCGCACCATAGCCTTGTCACCTTCAGTCGTTCTATTGCTCAAAGAACATAAGGAAAAGCAGGAGTTAGAGCGAGTTACCTTGGGAAAACTGCTGGCTGATGATGACCTGGTTTTCAGCACATTGGAAGGCAAACCTTTGCGCCCCAATACGATTACCCGCGCATGGGTAACGCTCTCCGTCCGGGCCGGGGTCAAGGCGATACGTCTCCATGACGCGCGTCATACACACGCGTCCATCATGCTCAAGCAGGGTATACACCCGAAGATAGTTCAGGAACGACTAGGCCATTCCAGCATTGAAATGACCCTGGACATTTATAGCCACGTTATGCCGGGCATTCAAGAAGCCGCCGCCAAGAGGTTTGATGACATATTTAACCACAAGCTTGAAAACGAAGCTGCGAAAAGTGATTAGTAGCAAATTAGTTGCAAAAACAAGAAAAGGGCATTTTGTGAGGCCCGATTTAGCTACGAAATGTAGATTAAAATGAAGATTGGTAGCGCATACCGGATTCGAACCGGTGATCTCTGCCTTGAGAGGGCAGCGTCCTAAACCCCTAGACGAATGCGCCACACGAAGCGTTAAATATTATATCAACGCCCCCTCCAAACGACAATTCAGGATTATTTAGCCCCCGATCAGTACGCAGCGCTATAAAGAAATGGGCTGAATGAAATAAGGAAGCTGGCTGGGGATCCAGGATTCGAACCTGGGCTCACGGATTCAGAGTCCGCTGTCCTACCGCTAGACTAATCCCCAGTGCGCCGAGATTATATCATCGGCATATATTTCAGGGCAACCGGCCGCATATCAGGGGAATACCGGGCCAACCCGCCCCTTCAACCTTGTTGACAGTTCCTGTAAAATAGGTACAATGAAAACCGAAGAAACTACGCACATCGTAATTGGGGAGCACACTACTATGAAACTTACCTGGAAGCCCATCATGGCCGGCATACTCGACATAGTGGCAGGCGCCATCAGCATGGTCGGCGGCATTTACTTCGTGATGTTTAGCTGGATATTCAACGCCATCAAGGAGATGCTGCGCTTCAACCCCCAGATAGTTCAGCCCGCAGTTATCCAGTGGATAGAGCAGATGTTCTCCACGCTGTTCGCCGTCCCCTTCGTTTTCGTTTTTATCGGTATCATTTCAATTATCGGCGGAGTCTACGCCCTGCAGAGGCGGATCTGGGTCTTTGCCCTGGCAGGCGCCATCGCCTCCTGCATCGCCTTTCCCTTCTTCGGTATCCCGTCGGTAGTCATCACCTCCCTTGCCAAAGATGAATTCAACTGAGTTTGACCCGTCCGTTCAGGGCCGCATTATTGTCTAACGTACATGATATCCAATCAGCATTGGGGATAGCCTTCCGCAATCCCTCTCTGCTTCAACAGGCCTTTGTCCATACCTCTTATATAAATGAAAATCCGGACGCCGACATACACGATAACCAGCGTATGGAATTCCTGGGCGATGCCGTGCTCACCATGATATTCGCAGAGCTGCTTTACAAGGAATTCCCGGACCTGCCGGAAGGCAAGCTTACCGAGCTGCGTATATCCCTGATAAGACAGGAAAAACTGGCTGAAAAAGCCTCCGCCCTCAAGCTGGGCGATTATATGGTACTGGGAAAGGGAGAGGACTCATCGGGTGGCAGGGAGAAGCGCAATAACCTGGCCGACACCTTCGAGGCGCTGATCGGCGCTGTTTACCTCGACCGGGGCATAGGCAAAGCACGTGAATTCGTATTGTCTAATTACAAGAAAGATATTTCAGCGATCAAGGCCGGGAAGCCCGTTCTGAACTATAAAGCGCTCCTGCAGGAATTCACACAGGCTAAATTTAAGACGCTGCCCTTATATGAGATCGTAGAGGCCACCGGACCCGACCACGACAAGGTATTCTGCGTGGCGGTCTCACTGGGAGAAACGGTGCTGGCCATCGGCTCAGGCAAGACCAGGAAAGTAGCCGAATCGGAGGCGGCACACCTCGCCCTGGAGAAGTTGTCTCCTGAAGTATATGGACGGTACTAGCCTCCATATTTTAAAACGACGATCTCCATCTGGCCGGGAAGGGTATCCTTCTTAATCTCAAGTTCGTCGGTGCTGAGCTTGCGGACGTTGTTTTTGCCCCTGATGAAATCCTCCACGCCATATTTCAACCAGTTGCATTGGTCGGTCTTGTAGTGCATGGGGATAACCATACGGGGTTTGACCCCGTTGCAGATTTTGCCGGCCTCATCCACGCCGATTGTGAATACTTCACCGATGGGTATCATCAGTACATCCACCTGGCCCATTTTACCGATCTTGTCTTTGCCCAAGTCGTGGCCCAGGTCGCCCAGGTGGCAGATTCTGATCCCGTCCACGTCGAAACAAAAGATAGTGTTGGCGCCCCTCTGGCTGCCCTTAGTCTTATCATGGTATGAAGCGATGCCGCTGATGGAAACGTCCTTTACTGTTTTACTAATATTCCCTTTTAATATCTCCGGCCTGCCCGGCAGCGCCTCAGTATTATTGTGGTCGAAATGATCGTGACTTACTGTAACCAGGTCGACATGCTCTTTTACTTCGGTATACTTCAACCCGGAGCTCTCACCAGCGTGGAACGGGTCCGTGAGCAGCCTGACGCCCTGGTCGGATGTAACTAAAAAACATGAATGTCCCAGCCATTTAATCTTCACTTTTTTTCTCCCCTATTTACTTAGATTGATGGCTAACCTTATCAATGTCCTGGTACCAAAACCTGTTGCCCCCTTGACCAGCACCCCTTTATCCTTTTCCGCCATGAACGGCCCGGCGATATCCATGTGCAGCCAGGGTTTGACGCCTGCAAACTCCTGCAAAAACAGGGCCGCTGTAATCGCCCCCCCATACCGGCCGCCGGAATTTTTTATATCGGCGATATCGCTCTTGTTCATCTCCTTGTATTCATCCGGCAGAGGCAGTTGCCACAGGTTTTCGCCTGCTTCCGTTCCCGCCTTAACAACCTTGTCGGCCAGCGCCTGGTTGTTGCTGAACACCCCGGCATACTGGTCACCCAGCGCCACATGACAGGCCCCCGTGAGCGTGGCCAGGTCGATCAGGGGAGAAAACCCCTTTTTTACGGCGTAGGACAGCGCATCCGAGAGGATGAGCCTCCCCTCGGCGTCGGTATTGACAACCTCTATCGTTTTTCCGTTCGACGCTTTGAGTACATCCCCGGGTTTGAGCGCCCGTCCGCCAGGCAGGTTCTCAGTAGCCGGCACAATGGCTGTTACATTGATCTTTAAGCCGAGCTTAGCTACCGCCCTTATGGCAGCAATGACAGCGGCGCCGCCGGACATGTCTCCCTTCATATCCGACATAAATTCCTGCGGCTTCAAAGATATTCCGCCCGAATCGAATGTCAACCCTTTGCCGATAAAACCGACCATGTCTTTGGAGGCCGGGTTGCCTTTGTAGGTGAGAACGATGAATTTGGGCGGCTGGCTGGTGCCCTGCGCCACGCCCAGCAATGCACCCATGGCCTCTTTTTCCATCTGTTTACGGTCCATAACCAGGATGTCGAGGCCGCATTCCTCCGCTACCTTCTTAGCTATATCCGCCATATGGGTGGGGGTCATGTGGTTTCCCGGCTCATTCACCATATCACGGGCCAGCATAGTAGATTCGGCGATGATCCTGCCGGTCCCTGTTCCTCTCTTAACGGCTCTCAGATTGGATGCATCTTTATCCAGCAGGGTTACATTATCAACATCATGTCCGTTGTCTTTTTTAGTGAAGTGTTTTTTGAACTTGTAGCCGCCGAGCATAGTCCCCTCGGCAATAGCTTCGGCCGAGGTCTCAGCCGAAAGTCCGCCTGCGCCGGTCCCGTGCAATATTGTCGCCGCCGAATCGCAGTTATGCCTGGCCAGGGAGCGTATCACCTCCGCCATAACGTTGCGCACGCTGTCGGCCTTAAAATCCTCTTTCTTCCCCAGCCCGGCCACGGCTACCAGCCTAGCCGGTATTTTCCCCAGGGTATGTAATACGTGGACTTCGCCGGGCTTACCCTTAAACTCACCGGTCTTAATTAAACCGCTGATGGCCCCGCCCAATGCAGCATCCACCGCGACGGTGGCACCACCCGGTTTGGCAACCCCCTGAAACAGGTTCACGACTATGGCGTCGCACTTGAATTTACTGATATCCCCTGTCTTTACTTCAAATTTCAATTCGTCCTCCCTGGTATAATATTATGTCAAATTGACTGCCGGCGTCTAACGCCTGTTATTTTATCTAAAACCACCCCATAATCAAATAAAACCCACCTTTAATCCCATCAAATCTGAATTTTGCTTAAACGGTGGTCCGTATGGTATACTTTTAGAAAATGAACCTTTAAGTCAGCCCAGCGAGGCTGGCAAGGGAATGATGAAGTAAATTCATCATATTACAAAATCCCGGTTTCGCTTGTAAATGACCTCTTGCCAGCGCGGCGAGAGGTTTTTTTATGCCTGAAAAGATTCTGCTTAACTCTTCCGATATCGAAAGGGCCCTTGTTCGTATCGCCCATGAAATAGTGGAACACAACAAGGGGGCAAAAAGCATCGCATTTGTCGGCATTAAAACCCGCGGTGTGCCGCTGGCCCAACGCCTGGCCAGGATTATCCACAACATGGAGCAGGTGGACATACCCGTCGGGTCCCTGGATATCACGCTCTATCGCGATGACGTCACGTCCCTGGGCTTCAAACACGTAGTCCAGCAAACTTACCTGCCGTTCGATATAACCAACAAGCAGGTAATCCTGGTAGACGACGTATTCTATACCGGCAGGAGCATCCGCGCCGCACTGGATGCCTTGATGGACCTGGGCAGGCCGCAGACCATTCAACTGGCGGTACTGATAGACCGGGGCCACAGGGAACTGCCCATACGAGCCGATTTCGTAGGTAAGAATATACCTACCGCCCATAACGAGGAGATCAAGGTATTCCTCAATGAGGTGGATGCCGTAGATAAAGTAGCGGTAAGGAGGTTGGATGGAGAGAATAGTGAGCCCAAATGAACCCAAGCTGAGCACGGCCGGGCAGGAGTCTTTGCCACCTCTTTCCATCGGGCTATGGCGGCACAGGAATGTTCTCGACCTGGACGATTTCTTATCCGATGAGATCGCACTGGTCTTTGAAATTGCCGACGGCATGGTGGAGGTGCTGGCCCGCGATGTAAAGAAGGTGCCGACACTGCGGGGTAGGACCATCGCAATAATGTTTTACGAACCCAGCACCAGGACCCGCGCATCGTTCGAGCTGGCCGCCAAATACCTGGGCGCCGATACAGTAAGCCTGGACTCGGCCAAGAGCAGCGTGGCCAAAGGAGAATCGCTCATCGACAGCCTGCGCACATTGCAGGCGCTGGAAGTCAATACCATCATAATCCGGCATCCCTGCTCCGGAGCCCCCTATATCGCAGCACAGCACCTGCAGACCAGCGTCATCAACGCCGGAGACGGCTGCCATGCTCATCCATCCCAGGGATTGCTCGACCTTTACACGATTAAAAGGAAGTTCGGCGACCTTAAAGGCCGCAAAGTAGTGATCATCGGCGATATTATGCACAGCAGGGTTGCCCGCTCCAATATCTGGGGCACGCGCTCGACCGGCCTGCATGTGGTGCTCTGCGCACCTAAAACATTTATACCTCAGGGCATGCCCGAAATGCTTGAGAAATGCGGGCTCGACCATGTCAGTATTGAGCACAACCTGGACCATGCCCTGGAAGGGGCAGACGTCGTAATGCCGCTCAGGCTGCAAAAGGAGCGGCAACAGAGCGGGTTCATATCATCGATCCGTGAATATGTCAGGCTTTACCAGGTAAACGGCGAGCGTTTGAAGAAAGCGGGGCCTGATGTCATCGTGATGCATCCCGGGCCGATGAACGAGGGTGTTGAGATCAGCCACGACGTGGCCTATTGCAACAGTTCGTTGATCGAGCAGCAGGTTACCAACGGGGTGGCCATACGCATGGCCCTCCTGTACCTCGTGTCGGGGGTGAGAAACTAATGATATCCAAGTCCATACTGATTAAGAACGCCCGGGTAATCGACCCCTCGCAGAACATCGATGCAACGATGGACATTTTGATCGAAGACGGGCTGATCAAATCCTCAGGCACGAACCTGAAATCATCGTCCGAAGTCACCATCCAGGCCGACGGCCTGGTGGCTTGCCCCGGCTTCATCGACCTTCATTGCCATCTAAGGGAGCCGGGCTTCGAAGAGAAGGAGACCATAGCCAGCGGAGCGGCAGCCGCTATACGCGGCGGCTATACGACCATATGCTGCATGCCCAATACTAACCCGCCCCTGGATAACGCGGCAACCATCGATTTCGTTCGTAAAACGGCCGCCTCCCGGTCGCCGCTGATAACCGTTTTACCGGTCGGATGCATCACCAAGGGCAGGGCCGGTAAGGAATTGACCGATATGTCGGAGATGGCCGATGCGGGTTGCATCGGCTTCAGCGACGACGGCAGCCCGGTCAGCAACTCACAACTGATGCTGCTGGCAATGCGCTGTGCCGCCGGACTGGAAATGCCGATAATTGACCACTGCGAGGACCTCGACCTGTCGCACGGAGGCCACCTCCATGACGGCTGGGTGGCGGCCCGGCTGGGCATAAAGGGGATCCCGTCGGCAGCCGAAGAGTCCATGGTGGCACGGGATATCGCCCTGGCGGAGATGACCGGCGCTGTTTTGCACCTGACCCATATAAGCACTCGCGGCTCGGTGGAAATGATCAGGTCGGCCAGGGCACGCGGCGTGAAAGTCAGTGCCGATGCCACGCCGCACCATCTGACGCTTACCGAGGAGCGCATAATCGCCTCTCCAATGCAGCCGGACGCCCCGTTGATATACGATACCAATGCCAAAGTGAACCCTCCTCTCAGGACTGCCCTGGACATCGAAGCACTGGTTCAGGCTATCAATGACGGGACCATCACTTCGGTAGCCACAGACCACGCACCCCATGCCAGTGAGGACAAGCTTTGCGAATTTGAACTGGCGGCCTTCGGGATAAGCGGGTTCGAAACCGCTTTCGCTGCTCTGATGACGCTGGTCCACTCGGGGAAAATTAAATTAGCTACACTGATTTCCCTGCTGACCTGCGGGCCGGCGGAGGTCCTGCAGCAGGAATACGGAATTACTGGAACCCTCAAGCCGGGCGTAAAGGCCGACATAACACTGCTGGATGTCAACAGGGAATGGACCCTGGAGAAGGCCAATATGCTATCGCAGGGCAAGAACAGTCCTTTTATAGGGCAGGCATTCAAAGGCATGGTTACGGGAACGATTCATGCAGGCGAGATCGCCTACATCGATAAATCAGTAAGGACATCCAAATGACAAATTCTAAAAATGCCGTACTGGTGCTGGAAGACGGTACTTTTTACGAGGGCAGGTCATTCGGAGCTGCGGCGACGACCCCCGGGGAGATCGTATTTATAACCAGCATGACCGGCTACCAGGAAATGCTGACGGACCCGTCATTTGCAGGCCAGATAGTAGTGCCCACTTACTCGCTGATCGGCAACTACGGCATCAACGACTCTGATTTTGAGTCCTGTAAGATACAGGTGAGGGGCTTCGTAGTCCGGGAATACTGCGAGGTGCCCAGCCACTGGCAGAAAAAAACTACGCTGGATGAATATCTCAAAGCCAGCGGCATACCCGGCCTGAGCGGCATAGATACGCGCAGCCTGACCAGGCACATCCGTTCCCTGGGCGTAATGATGGGCATGATATCCAGCGAGCTTTCGGTGGCTGAGTGCATGCGCGAGCTCAAGAAAATACCCACCTACGGGGTGACCGATTTTGTCCGGGAGGTGTCTACCGATCATAAATATGCCTGGGCCAATGAAGAAAAAAGGCCCATCAAATACAAGGTTGCTATCGTCGACACGGGCCTGCGCTACAACATAGCCCGCATTCTTGCCCGGCTGGGCTGTGCAGTCACGGTGCTTCCGGCTGCAACACCACCCGCAGAAATAATGAAACTCAAGCCGGACGGCATAGTCCTGTCTCCAGGACCGGGCGACCCCGCACTGCTGGGCGATATCATAGGGAATATCAAAGAACTGCTGGGCAAAGTCCCGATCATGGGCATTTGCCTGGGCCACCAGTTGATAGGCCGGGCGCTGGGCGCCGACACTTTCAAACTAAAGTTCGGCCACCGGGGCGCCAACCATCCCGTGCGCGATCTTGAAACAGGACGCATCCATATAACGACTCAGAACCACGGATATGCCATCGCCCTGGAAACGCTCAAAGGCGGCCTGGAAGTAAGCCATATCAACCTCAACGACGGCACGGTCGAAGGGCTGCGCCATAATAGGCTGCCGATCATCTCCATCCAGTATCATTCCGAAGGGTCGCCCGGGCCACAGGACAACGTTTATTTGTTTGAGCGGTTCGTGGATATGTTAAAAGAAAGGAAATAAGAATAAATGACTAAACCTTCCAAGGTCCTGGTTATTGGATCGGGACCCATCATAATCGGGCAAGCCGCCGAGTTCGACTATGCCGGTACCCAGGCCTGCAAATCGCTGCGCGAAGAGGGCATCATCACCGTGCTGGTAAATTCCAACCCGGCCACGATCATGACAGACCAGGGTATAGCTGACATCGTCTATATCGAGCCGCTCACTGTCGATGTAGTCAGCAGGATCATTGCCAGAGAGAGGCCGGACGGGCTGCTGCCGACCCTTGGAGGGCAGACGGGCCTTAACCTGGCCGTCGAGCTGGCCGAAGCCGGAATCCTGGAAAAATACAATGTGCGAATGCTCGGCACGCCGCTGGAAAGCATAAAACAGGCTGAGGAGCGTTCTCTCTTCAAAAAGCTTATACAGGATATCGGCGAACCTATCCCGGAAAGCACAACTGTCAACTCAGTAGAAGAGGCCGTTAAATTCTCGAAGGAGCTCGGCCTGCCGCTGATCATCCGTCCTTCCTTCACGTTGGGGGGCACGGGAGGCGGCATCGCACGGACCATAGACGAGCTGAAAAGCATAGTTACCAACGGCCTGGCCTCGAGCATGACACACCAGGTACTGGTTGAGCGATGCCTGTTCGGCTGGAAAGAGCTGGAATATGAAGTCATGAGGGATGCAGCCAACAACTGCATCACCATCTGTAATATGGAAAATATAGACCCCATGGGCATCCATACGGGAGACAGTATCGTGGTGGCTCCCAGCCAGACATTGACCGATAAAGAATACCAGATGTTGAGAAGCGCCAGCCTCAAGATCATACGGGCGCTGGGCATAGAGGGCGGCTGTAACATCCAGTTCGCACTGACTCCCAGCCCGCTAGTGGCTGCCAAGTGGGCACCAGACCAGTTAAACCCAAAACAAAGCGAGTATTACGTCATAGAAGTTAATCCACGGGTCAGCCGCAGCTCAGCGCTGGCAAGTAAAGCCACCGGCTATCCCATAGCAAGGGTGGCCGCCAAGATAGCGGTGGGCAAGCGTTTGGACGAGATCCCCAATAAGGTGACCGGCAAAACCATGGCAGCCTTCGAACCGGCGCTGGACTATTGTGTGGTCAAGATACCCAGGTGGCCGTTCGATAAGTTCATAACCGGGGACCGCACCCTGGGTACTCAGATGAAAGCCACCGGAGAGGTGATGGCCATCGACCGCTGCTTCGAAGCGGCGCTGCAGAAAGCCATACGCTCGCTGGAATTCGGTAAAAAGTCGCTGCTCTGGGAAGGCGCCGGCTGGGGCAAGGACGGCACACTCGATTCATACCCTCTATATCCCAATGACCTCAGACTATGGGCCATCATGGCTGCGTTGCGACGCGGAAAATCGGTAGAGGATATCTCGGTACATACCGGCATAGACCCATGGTTCATCTATAAAGCCAGGAATATCGTGGATATGGAAAAGAGGCTTCTGGCCGAGCCGCTCAGCCGGAACCTACTGTGGGAGGCAAAGCGCCTGGGCTTCTCCGACTCCCAGATCGGTACACTGGCGGACCGCTTGCCGGACCAGGTAAGGGACCAAAGGGAGGAGTGGCAATTACGCCCCGTTTACAAAATGGTGGATACCTGCGCCGCAGAGTTCGATGCCGAAACGCCCTATTTCTATAGCACCTATGAAGAAGAAAATGAAGCAGAGCCGCTGGATGCGCAGAAAGCACTGGTCATCGGCAGCGGGCCCATCCGCATCGGCCAGGGCATTGAGTTCGACTACTGCAGCGTTCATTCGGCCTGGGCTCTGCAGGAAGCTGGTTATAAAAGCATCATGGTCAACTCCAACCCGGAAACCGTTTCCACCGACTTCGACACCAGCGACCGGCTCTATTTTGAGGCTCTTGATGAGGAAAGCGTCCGTAATATTATTCAAAATGAATCAACCCTCGGCAACCGCTTTATCAGTTGCCCCTCCATAGTCCAGTTCGGCGGCCAAACTGCCATCAATCTGGCGGAGTCCCTGGCTTCGAACGGGCTTTCCATCATTGGGTCGAGCGCCGAAGCCATCGATATAGCTGAAGACCGGCGCAGATTCGAGAGCTTTTTGAACGGGCTGGGCATTCCTCAGCCGCCAGGAGCCGGCATTACGTCAATTAAAGAAGCTCTGAACACGGCCGCAATGCTTAAATACCCTGTACTGGTCAGGCCAAGCTATGTACTGGGCGGACAGGCTATGGAAATCGTGACCAGCGATGAGGAGCTGACCAAATACATGACCCGCGCCCTCGATCTCGGTAGCAAGCATCCGGTCCTGATCGACAAGTACTTCGAAGGCAAAGAGGTAGAGGTCGATGCTATCTGCGACGGCACGGATGTGCTCATACCGGGGATCATGGAGCATATCGAGAGGGCGGGGGTGCACAGCGGCGATTCCATAGCTGTATATCCCGGGATTAACCTGACCACCATGGAAGTCGATACACTGGTAGACTATACCGTCAGGATGGCGCTGGGACTGAAGGTAAGAGGGCTGATGAACGTACAGTTCGTGATAATGCCAGGCGAGCACCATGAAGGATCGTCAGTCTACGTTATTGAAGTCAATCCCCGTGCCAGCAGAACCATTCCCTTCATCTCAAAGGTAACAGGCATACCTATGGTCCGGCTGGCGACCAAAGTGATGCTGGGCATAAGCCTGAAAGAGCAGGGGTATAGCACCGGGCTTTACAAAAAACAGAGACTGGTCGGCATTAAAGCCCCGGTTTTCTCCATGTCCAAGCTGATCGGGGTTGACACTTATCTCGGCCCTGAAATGAAGTCGACCGGAGAAGTGATGGGCATAGACCATAACTTCGAATCAGCCATGGCCAAAGCTCTTATGGCTGCCGGGCTGATCCTCCCTCCCAAGGGCACAATGCTTTTCAGCATCGCCGACAAAAACAAAAACGAGGCCTTGCCGATCATTTCCGGATTCTATGCACAGGGTTATCACCTGTATGCCACTGAGGGTACTGCGGCCATGATTAAAAGCCATGGCATGGAAGTGACGGCTATTGAGAAAAAGCTGAGTGAAGGCAGCCCCGATATCATCGATATTATCAACAGCGGGACGATAGTGGGCATAGTCAATACCATCACAGGTGGCCGCGTGGCACTGCAGGATGGCTTCCATATACGCCGGACCGCAGTGGAAAGACGGATACCATGCTTCACTTCGCTGGATACTGCCAGGGCAGCGTTGAGAGCATTGACGCACAGCAAAGGAACATACAATGTTAAACCTTTACCCGACTATTTGGGTTAACTTATTAGGGGAAGCCATTAAATCAATTGAAGCAAGCTAAAGGCAGAGTCTTATACAACAAGGAGCTCTTGCGCTTCGAGACTGCAGCATATTTCCTTATGCATGTGCAGTCGCCAGGACTTGCGTCAGATTGCAAACCGGGGCAGTTCTTCATGCTACAATGTAGCGGCAATATGGTCCTGCGGCGGCCTATAAGCATACACGCTATAAAAGGCCCTGATATCATAAGCTTGCTTATCGCAGTTCCTCTCGATGGCCAGCTTGCGTATAAAAAAGGCGCCCGGCAGCTCTCCGAGCTCAGAGAGGGCAATGATTTGGATTTGATCGGGCCCATGGGAAACGGATTTAATATAAGTTCAACTTCGAAAAATATATTGATTGCGGCAGGCGGCATCGGGATAGCGCCGTTGAAATTCCTGGCTGAAACCGCCCTATCTTCCGGCAAGGGCGTAACGCTATTGATAGGTGCACGCACCAAACTGGGCTTGTACCCGTCAAGCCTGCTGCCGAAGGGGACCCATATGGTCTTTGCCACCGACGACGGAAGCTACGGTAAGAGGGGCCCGGTGTCCGACCTGATTCCGGAGTATTTAGCCGGGGCCGACCAGGTTTTTGCTTGCGGCCCGGAGGCCATGTATGAAACAATGCAAGGGCACATGAAAACCTGGCCGGTCGAGAAACCCGTCCAGGTTTCACTTGAAGTACGCATGGGTTGCGGCGTGGGCGCTTGCTACTCATGCAGCATACGCACCAGGCATGGAATAAAAAGAGTATGCAAAGACGGACCGATATTTGATATAAACGATATAATATGTCAGGAGGTCAGGATATGACAGTCAGTTGTAAAAGGATCCAAATCGATACACAGGCTCAGGGCGAAGTAATTAACGTTACGTCCGAAATCGCCAGGGAAGTCAACAATTCGGGACTTAGTGACGGTACCGTAACCGTTTTTATACCCGGTTCGACGGCCGGCGTAACCACTATTGAGTTCGAACCAGGCCTGGTACTGGATATGAAGGCTATGTGGGAGCGCATTATTCCTTCGAATATAAGCTACGAACACAATAAGGCCTGGGGCGACGGAAACGGTCATGCGCACGTGAGGGCAGCACTGCTCAGCCCGTCGATAACCATCCCATTTGTTCATAAAAGGCTGACGCTGGGGACCTGGCAGCAGGTGGTGATCCTGGATTTCGACGTGAGGCCGCGCTCGCGTGAAATCATACTTCAGATTATGGGAGAATAAAATAAGGCGCATTCATTTTATGTTAGGAGGTTTATATGCCTAGTGCACAATCACTGGCTATGACGTTGTTCGCCATTTTGGGGTTCTGCGTTATGCTTGCTCTGGGTGCATTTCTCGGCAAGAAGATCACGCCGGGTAAACTGGTCACTTTTGCCGGGGTGTTGGCGCTGATAGCCGTAGTCTGTTTTACCGTCTATGCCGCCTACTATTTTATTGCCCGTGCAAGCTGATATCCAATATGTTAATGTGTTTGTAGCATGATCCAGAGCTTTCGATGCCCGGTCTGCGGCAATTTCAATGCTTTAGGCGAACCTGTTTGCACCAATTGCAAGCAAAGATTCTCTTACAACTGCCCGGTGTGCGGAAGCCCGATAAATAACCGCTATGCCAATTGCCCGACCTGCGGCACAGCATTTATCTGGAGCTTACAAATAGAACGGGCTATGGAGACTGCAGAAATGATGAGTGCTCCGCCGGTCAAACCGATGCGGCAGGATACCAGCCCGCCAAGGGTAATTATTATGCGGACCGATGTGAGTACCAGTCTGACCAGCAGGCCTAGTTTCTGGATCAGCTTGATCGTCATTTGTATTATTATCATCGCCGCATTGCTGTTTATTGATTCGCTGATTAATTCTTCGCGATAATGAATAACTTAAGAGGAGGTTACCATGCTGGATCCTAAAACGGCGACCTATATTTTCGCTGCCGTTCTATTATCATGCCTTGTACTTGCACTCGGCGGCTTTCTCGGCCGGAAATTCGAAGTCTTCCGGGTGGTGATATTTGCGGCTGCCGTGGCGCTGGTTACTGTGGTTGTATTTGCCATCTATTTTGCTTACTTGGGTATCGCCGGCAAGCTATAATTACCTGCCTTTTGCATCGTGGTTGATCTCTCTCGCGAAGATTAATTAGATTGCTGCACTCAGGTGCATCTCATTATGATTGAAAGAAGACTATCGGATGCTCTGCTCATAGTGCTGCTTATTGTAACAGCCGCATCATGTTCCCAATCGAAGAAACAAATACCGGCCGACCAGATGGCTACCGTTACCCGCGGCGACCTCGTGATATCTATATCTTCCGATGGTAACCTCAATATGCCCAACGAAGCATACCTGAAGTTCGGCCTTCCGGGCACCGTTAAGGAGATCCACGTGGAAAAGGGCGACGTGGTAAGGGCGGGAACTATACTGGCCACACTCGATGATACAACTGAGGTGCTGGAGGTTAAAGCCAAACAATACCTCGTGGAACAGGCTATCAATAATGTCATGCAAAACTGTTGCGGGGGCAATTACCCAACTTTTTACAGCCTGGCTACCGGCCTGATGCGCTTTGAGCAGGCACAGGATGAAATTAAACAGGCCGGTGCATATCTGTCTGAAAACAGGTCTTACGATGCTGCCAGCAACCTTTCGCTGGCTAAATACGATTTATCGGCTGCAAGGTCGGTATACGCCGACCCCAAGCTGGACACGTTTCAAACGCAGTATAACGATTTGCAACAGCCGATGCCCGCCTTCCCCGAACTTAAACAGATCGTTGCACTTCTGGATGCCCGGATCGAAAATCTCGATGGGATACAGCAATTATTTGAAGCAGGCGACTATACTGCTGCCCTCGACTCCATAGGCATCCTCAGTTCCGACCTCGACGATGCGCATACTATTGTGAAGAGCAACTCCCGTCTTCCCGGTGCCTACACTTACCCGGACACCTCAACCTCACTGGCCATATCCCGGCAGGTTCTGGATTCACTATCTGAAATAGAAAACATGTTATACGATGATAACTTGGACAGGGTCAAAGTGTCGGAAAAATTACGTATGGCTGAGCACGATCTGCTCATGAGCAATATGATACTGGATGAAAGCGAGACCATTTACCGGTCGGGCCTGAGCCCCCAGACCCTGCGTGCCTACAATCTGAATATAGAAACAGCCATGATCGACCTCGATCAGGCCAAGCAGGACCTGCTCAAAACCGAAATACTGGCCCCCTTCGATGGAACAGTAGTAGATATACCGGTTAAGGTGAATGACCAACTTTCGCAGTTCGACTACTCTTCCAAGCCGGTGGTCCATCTGGTCGATACCAAGACCATCAAGATGATCGGCACCGTAGATGAAGTCGATATATCCGGCATTAAGGTCGGCCAGCAAGCTACGATTAGCGTCGATGCTTTCCCCGGACGCACTGTAACCGGCAAAGTATCCTTCATATCGCCCTTCGGCAACCTGACTGCCGGTGAGGTCGATTTCCCGGTGGAAATTTATCTTGACCCCACGGAAGGACTGCAGCTAAAGGGAACCCTCACTGCCACAGCCGAGATAGTTACGGGATATCGCGACAATGTGCTTATGGTGCCCAACCGGGCTTTAAGGGGCCCGGCTGGGAATTTAACTGCAACCGTTGTTTTGGATCCCGATAAAGGCATCACAGAAAAAAGAAGCGTGACTATCGGCCTGCAAAATAAGACATCGACAGAGATCGTTTCCGGCCTTAAAGAAGGAGAGAAAGTCCTCATCCAGGATTAAACCTGGAACCGTAGCTATTTGCCACGCACCAGGGAGAGGAACTCGGCACGCGTCACAGCGCGTTTTTCGAAGATGCCGCGCATGGCGGAGGTCACCACGTTACTACCCGGCTTCTTAATCCCGCGCATTGTCATGCACAGGTGCTCCGCCTGAATTACTACGCCAACACCATCCGGCTTTAATGACTGCATGATAGCGTCTGCAATTTGCTTGGTCATTCTTTCCTGGAGTTGCAAGCGCCTAGAAAATATCTCGACCACCCTGGCCAGCTTGCTCACTCCCACTACCCATCCATTGGCATTGGGTATATACCCGATATCTACTACACCATAGAACGGTAGAAAGTGGTGCTCACACATAGAATAAAAGGGAATGTCCCTTACGATTACCATTTCGTGATGGCCGGCGGAAAATCCTGTCGACAGTACCTCTCCCGCGTCCATGCTGATACCGGAGAAAAGCTCCGCATACATTTCAGACAAGCGCTGCGGCGTATCTACCAGGCCTTCCCTTTCGGGATCGTCCCCTATGGCCTTGATAATCTCTTTAACTGCTTTCCTGATTTTATCTGCGTCTAACATTATGTCTACCTTCCATCGGTACTGGAATTAGCGCTTTCCATATTTCTCCCTTTCATAAACCCTCATGCTTTCTCCGTCCCCCGTGCAATAGGTTTCGCCGCCAAGGTAAAGCGACGGCCTTATCATTTTCAAATCCAGTACGCCGTTTTCCTTGAATACATCACTTGCCGTATGTACGGCCACTATCTCCCCTATTATCCAGACGTGGTCGCCAAAAAGCCGGTCATCGATAACCCTGCATTCATAGGCGGCGTAAGCATCCTTTAAAATGGGAACATCCGTCTTGATACTCTGGTCTTCGGTCAGGTTGAACTCCGTAAATTTATCGATCAAGTCGCCGCTGCTGCCCCCTACCTCGGCGATTTTTTCTGACTTCTCATAGGGCATGAAGTTGATACCGAACTGTCTGCTATCGACTATCATGCGATAAGTATAGCGTTTGGGCGCCACCGCTATGCCGTAGAGCGCCGGGTTGAAGGACACAGGGCAGTGCCAAGCCACAGCCATGGCATTCTTTCTACCGTTATTGCTGGCAGTGACAATAGTAGCGGTCCGAGGATAGTGTTGATAGAATCCGCCCGCATTCTCCGCAACACCCTTCAACATGGCGTCCTCCTCAATAAAAAAGGATATCTATTTTTTCAGGCCGAGATGTTTTTCAATCACTTCAAGGTCAGCCGGAAGCTCGGGGAATGGTTCAACGTACTTGGTCGGGATATCCGGGTCCTTGAGGCCGTTGCCGGTAACGATACATACTATCTTCTTACCCTTGAAGCTTTTGCCCTGTTTTATCAGCTTGAGCAGCCCTGCCAGCGGCGCCGCCGACGCCGGCTCGCCGAACACGCCTTCTTTAGATGCCATGAGTTTATAGGCTGCCAGTATTTCATCGTCCGTGACGCTTTCGATAATACCTCCCGATTCGTCCCTGGCTGCTACTGCTTGCTTCCAGCTTGCCGGGTTGCCAATACGTATGGCGGTAGCAATAGTCTGCGGACTCTCGATAATCATGTTATTGACTATAGGAGCAGCACCAGCCGCCTGAAAACCCATCATGACAGGAGTCCGGTCGACTTTGCCGTTGCTCTTCCATTCTTTAAAGCCTTTCCAGTAGGCGGTAATGTTGCCGGCATTGCCCACGGGTATGAAAAGGTAATCGGGCACGCTGCCCAAATCATCAATTATCTCGAACGATGAGGTCTTCTGTCCCTCGATGCGGAAGGGATTGAGCGAATTTACCAGGGTTATGGGGTATTTATCAGCCAGGATGCGCGTGACCTTCAAGGCCTGGTCGAAGTTGCCCTCGATGGATATGATCTCAGCGCCATAGGCGATGGCCTGGGCCATTTTACCCACCGCTATTTTACCTTTCGGCACCAAGATTATGACCTTGAGGCCGAAGCGGGCCCCGTAAGCCGCCGCCGAAGCGCTGGTATTGCCGGTCGAGGCACAAATAGCCTGTTTGCTGCCATCCTCAATGGCCTTGGCCATGGCCATGACCATGCCCCTATCCTTAAACGAGCCGGTGGGATTGCAGCCTTCCAGCTTGAAGTAAAGCTCGCCGACCCCCAACTCCCGGGCCAGGTTTACTGATTTTACAAGCGGAGTGTCTCCCTCTCCCAGAGAAATCATGGGCGTTTTGGAAGTAATGGGCAGGTAATCCTTGTGCCGCTGTAAAACTCCTCTGATCATAGTTAAATAGCCTCTATCCTGATAAAATTGCTGATCTCTTTGACGACCTTCAGTTTGTTGAGCATCTTCATTGCTTTCTGCACTGCGCTTTCACGGGCTTTATGGGTCATGAGCACAATCTCGGCGGTCCTGTTGGATGGGTCTGTCTCCTGCTGCATAACGGAGGAGATGCTTATGGACTGGCTGCCCATCACGCTCGAGATCTGCGCCAGGACACCAGCCTGGTCAAGCACGCTCATCCTGAAGTAGTAACGGGTTTCGATATCCGCCATAGGTTTGATTCCCGAAGTTTTCTCGGGGACAAATCTGGGAGCGTTATCCCGCCGGGTATTAATATTCTGCGCTATATTTATGACATCGGCAATTACGGCGCTGGAAGTGGCCGAAGGTCCTGCGCCCTGCCCGTAGAAAAGTACGTTGCCAACCAGGTCTCCACTGACGTAAATAGCATTGTAAACGCCGTCGACCTTGGCCAGCAAAGATTCGGCCGGAATAAGCACAGGGTGAACCCTGGCTTCTACCAAGCTATTTGACCGCTTGGCAATAGCCAGCAGCTTTATGGCATAACCGAACTCCGCCGCATAACGGAAATCACGCGATTTCAGCTTGGCAATTCCTTCGAAATAGATTTCGTCAAAATTTACGTCCATATCGAAGCCCAGTGAAGTAAGTATGGCCAGCTTATACGCTGCATCAAGGCCGCCGATATCGTTGGCTGGGTTTGCCTCGGCATATCCCAGCTTCTGTGCCTGTTTCAAGGCAACACCGAAATCGATTTTGTCGTGGGACATCTTGCTGAGTATGTAATTGGTGGTACCGTTTAGTATAGCGTAGATAGCCTGTATATCGTTGGCTACCAGGTCCCGTTGAAACGGCGAGATAAGCGGTATACCACCTCCCACACTGGCTTCAAAACGCAGCCCGGCATGATGTTGCTGAGCTATGGAAAGCAGTTCAGCTCCATGTTTGGCCATGACCTCTTTATTGGCCGTTACAACATGTTTGCCCTTGGAGAGGGCCTCTTTAATGTAATCGTAGGCCGGATATTCACCTCCGATCAATTCGATTACAATATCGATATCATCACTATTAACAGCTTTTTTATAATTGGTGGTGAATATCTCCGGATCGAGACCAAGTGCTCCATGCCTAGAAGCATCCTTCTCAACTACCAGCTTAAGAGCCAGCGGGCTTCCGGCCTGGCGAGCCAGCGTTTTCTTTTTAGCCATAAGCGCCCGGGCCACGCCGCTTCCGATCGTGCCTATGCCCAGCAACGCTATATTGATGTCCCGCTTTTTCACCATAACCTACTGACCCCTATCCTTAGTAACTTTCGCTACAGCAAAGTCCTTCTGGGTCTGGTCCAAAAGATTATCTATCTTGGCTTCCTTCAAAAGCCCCTGGACCCAATTCCCGAGGCAGTCTGAAGCAATAGAATCCCGAAGGCTTGGATCCAGAGGCCGGTCAGCCTGTTTATTCATAACTTCAACCAGCCAATAACCACCAAGGGTAGTAATACTTTGATCACGCAGTACTTCGCTTATCTTATTGGGTTCCAGGGTGGTAACTATGCGCTCGATGGAGCCCTTATTGGTAGTCGATCCCGGCTGTATCCAACCAAGGTCCCCACCGTTATCTTTACTACTGTCATCCTGAGAATATTGCTTGGCCAGCACATCCCAACTCTCGCCATTTAATAGTCTGGCTCTTACTGCATCAGCATCATCTTTCAATGAAAACAGGATGGCCCGGGCATGAACGCCTTTTGCATCGTCCTTCTCTAATACTTCGACCACCCAGTATCCAAAAGACTTTTTCAAATTGGGATCGTATATGGGATCGCTAACCTTCTTGGGATCCAGGGTGAAGATGACGTCCTTCAATATTGTGTTTTGCAGGTTGCCCAGCCCATAACTCTCATAACCCTTGGCTATCCATCCAAGATAACCGCCTTTACCTTGAGTTACCGGATCCATGGAGAGCATTGTAGCCGATTGGGTAAAATTCTCACCCAGGCCGGAGTTCAATTTCTGCTGTCTGTCTAGAGCCATGCCTTTGGCTTCCAGGGCCATAGCCTCAACCTCAACCTGTTCTGCGGTTTGGGGCACGTTGGGGTAACATTGCTGGTCCATATATTTCTTGGCCATTATCCTGGTAGCGGCAATGTCCCGTGTGACCTCAGTAGGTGTAATCTTCATTTGATCGAGCTCTTTACTTATCTCATCATCACTGGCAGTTATGCCGAATGCGGGCGCCTTTTCCTTGATCAGCTCGGCCTGTTCTATGGCTGTGGCAGCAACATCCGGATAGTATTTAATCATGTCCGTCGTCACGCCCGATGACATAAACTCCATGGTTTTAATGTAGTAGTCCATACTGAAAGATTTATCGTTAACTTTGATAACGGTTTTCTGGTACGGCATTACCTGCTCGCTATAAATACCGAAAGCAATGATGCCCGCAATAACGATGACAACCGCTATAGTAGCAATAGTAATAAGGCGTGAAAGTTTTTCCTGTTTCTTCCACTTTGAAATCTGGTGCTTAGTGGGGGCCCTTTCAACTTTTTCTTTACGATGTTTTCCAGCCAATTCAGAAACCTCTCGTGTACAAAATAAAATTGAGGCAATTCACATTGCCCGCAATCGCCCAATATGATAACATATTTTCGCCTTACAGACACCGGGGTGTAGCGCAGCCTGGTAGCGCACCTGAATGGGGTTCAGGTGGTCGTCGGTTCAAATCCGACCACCCCGACCAGTAAAAATTCTGCTCTAGTGAAATGTCCTGTAAACCTTTAATAAAGGATTTTTTAGCATGGTATTATGTATCAAAGCTCAAACCATTATTTCATTGGATGATAATTCACCCGCTGCTTATCTTCTTCAATCTTGGCGTTCGCTAACTTGGCTAATTTCTGAAAATATCTGCAATAGCCATAGTAATCGCTATCGTTTTCTTGAGTTTGACGATATACTACCCATTCACCTAATCTCTCCCAAAAGTCATTTGCCATGGTCCACACCCATATAGGAGGATCCATTGTAGGGTGATCATTAGTGCCCAAAAGGAAAAAACCGACCCTATCCAACCGTGCCATGGTCCTTTCCGCGGCAGCACCTGCCATACCGATTTTTGAGTCAAGAGGCCTTCTTCCTTCTTCAATACGTTCCCTAATATCCATAATACTAGTATCAGGCTTGATATTTTCTTTCACCAACCCACGGTCTTTACTGGCTTCTTCACTTGATAGTTCGACAAGGAAACTAGAAAACGTATCTGTCTGAAGTTGGCGCTTTAAAAATCTCAAATTCTTAACTGTTAAACATATGCCGACGCAAGCAACAATAACAAGAACCAATGTAAAAAGTGTATCAAGAGTAGTTAAACAAGCATTGTAAATAGTAATCAGCCCATTAATTACTTCACCCATTGCCACAAACACTCCCTTTGTTTTTAGACATTTTACCAATTCCACTTATTTTTGTATCCGTCAGATTTTTGCATCACTCAGATATAGGTGTAATAATGTTATCTAATCAGCAGCAAAAAACAGACATAGCGTGTTAATTTGCCCGTAATTTAGGGATGAGGTTGTAGTAATGGATACAAAAGCCGATCACTTCGAGCGCCCCATCGAGCGCAATATAGCCATGGAGTTGGTACGTGTCACCGAAGCGGCTGCACTGGGCGCCGCTCGCTTCCTGGGGAGGGGCGACAAAAACCTTGTGGACCAGGCAGCGGTAACAGCCATGCGCTATACCTTGGGCTACGTACGCATGGACGGAATCGTAGTTATCGGCGAAGGCGAAAAAGACCATGCCCCCATGCTGTATATTGGGGAACACATAGGCGATGGCTCCGAGTTGAAGGTTGATATAGCTGTTGACCCGGTAGATGGAACAAGGCTGGTGGCCAGAGGCCTTCCGGGCGCTATTGCCGTGGTAGCCCTTTCAGCCAGAGGTACAATGCATTTCCCCAGGGAATTCTACTATATGAATAAGATTGTTACCGGCCCCGAAGCTAAAGACCGCATCAATATAAATGCTTCTGTCGAAGAGAACCTGAAGAATATAGCGGATGCTAAGAAAAAGAGGATATCCGAAGTAACGGTGGTTGTGCTGGACAGGCCGAGACATGAGGGGCTCCTGGAGGAAATCAGGAGAGTGGGCGCCCGCATCAAGTTGATTACCGACGGTGACGTAGCCGCCAGCATCGAGGCAGCCCTGCCCGAAAGGGAAGTCGATGTCCTGATGGGCATCGGGGGTACACCTGAGGGGGTGCTCTCGGCCGCAGCTATCCGCTGCATCGGCGGAGGCATCCAATGCAAAGCATGGCCTCGCGACGACAAGGAGAGAAAAAGCTGCCTGGCTGCGGGGGTAGACGTTGAAAGGCTCTATAAAACCGAAGACCTTATTAGCAGCGATGATGTATTCTTTGCAGCCACAGGTATAAGCAGCGGCGAACTGCTTAAAGGAGTGCGTTATTTCGGAGGAGGCGCTTTCACAGAATCTATTGAGATGCGCGGCCGGTCAGGCACCGTCCGCTGGATTGATTCCCGCCACAATTTTGAGAGGCTGGATAAATTAAGCTTCTTTGAGATCCATTAAAATAGAGAGCCCGGAAAGGAGGTAGTCAACATGACACATGCAAGGCCGAATGACGTTCATATAGCAGTCCGTATTACCCTGCCCGACGAGGAGCCCAGCAAGGTAGCCAACAAGTCACTGGATATCAAGAAAAAGATTGAAGATATACTTAAAAAAGAGAAGGTCGAATATTACGAAGTCGTCCTCGAAAGCATACAAAAGAGCAGGTAATCTTGCCCGAAATTCTAAACAAAGTCCAATTGTGCAATCCGTTCCTGCATTACTCGGGGTGCGAGACCATGTTGCTCACAGCTCAATTCGGGTGTTAGTTCGTAACAGTCAACCTCGGCGGGTAAGTGCCGCTCAGGCTCCAAATGAACTTACCATCTTTGTAAAGGTCCAGGTAATATCCGCGCGTGCTGGATTCCCCGGTAGCATAGGTGGGTGTAAAAATTAAACCCTGGACGGCGCTGCTGCCATCATAATAAAAGGTAATCTGCTGAACGGCCTCATCCGACAGGCCTGCAGTATCTCTCCTCACATTAATAGTATATTGTCCGCTTTCTCCGCCGCTCAAAGTAATAGCCGTAGCCAGCGCCTGTCCTTTTTTAGCACTGTACACATTATCCGCTCCTGAACGCCAGCCGGCGAATCCCACTGAAAGCGCCCCGTACCCCGGCTTGGGTGCAACCGTTAACCTGGGAGGATAGCCCTCCGGCATCACCCAGGCCTGGGCTCCGTCCTTAATCAAGTCCACATAGTATCCCTGGGTGCCGGATTCGCCTATTGCATAGGAAGGGGAGAAGGAAATTTGCCCTGAGCCTTCTGTACCATCATATTTCAATCCATACTGCGCCACTATTTCATCATGGCCTGAGTCAATTGAACGCCAAATCCGCATTATGCACTGACCCGAGCTCCCCCCTTTGAGATTCATAAGGGCGCTTACTTGCTGTCCTGCATTTACGCTGTTAACAGCTTCGTTTCCCTCATACCACCCAGCGAAGCCGATAGAAAACGGCGATTCCGTTGCCTGCGGCATGCTGAGCACAGGTTGCGAATTACGCCCTGCATTTAAATTTATAACCCGTACGGTTAAATTATCGGTAACCGAACCCCCGGAATTGGATGCGACCAGCTTATACAGGATGGAATCCCTTGGCGAGACAACTGCTGTGCCTACAGGATCGACACCTCCTACACCCTGGTCGATCCCCACGTAGGTAGCGCCTTCAACCACCCAGCTTAAAGTAGTACTATTCCCTAAATAAATATTGGGCGGGTCTGCTGTAAAAGACTTTACAACTGGAAGCTTTTTAGCCGGCGTCGATTGTGGTGAGGAAGCCGTGCTTAAGCCCCTGATTTTTTGATAAATCCAGGCCGTGCTGCTGCCATATTCCATATCATTAAATAAATAGGTTATGGCATATTTCTCTGCCGTATCAATGGCGCTCAAGTCCGACGTGATAAACCCGCCAACCTGCGGCTCGATGACCTGCCACCTGCCGTTCAGATATTTTTCGATCAGGAATGCATGCAACTTACTGTCTCTGCTCTGCCCTATAGCCACGTATACGTCGGAGGCGGGCACGCCGTCAGCGCGCCAGAGGGAACACAGCAAAGTTGAATAGTCTTTGCAATCACCGGTCTTTTTATCGATGGTCTCGGCTGGTGATTGCCAGTATGCTTTAGTATCCGGATCGTAGACTACATAGGAAGCTACCCAATCCTGTATACGCCTGAAATCCGTCCTGATATCGGTGTTATCGGATAGAATCGACTTTAAACGTGCGTTGACCGCGGGATCATTGACCGTAATTAGGCTCCTCGGATCGAAAGATATAGCCGGAAATTGGCTTGATGAAGCAATCCTGGGAGAGCAACTCGCTGCAACAACTATTATCAATATAAGCGTTATAACTTTAACGAATTCGGTCAACCGCATATATTCATTTTATCTCACTGGAACTAGTTTCTAAAAAGTTTGAAGGGTATGCGGGTAATATCTACAGGCACAAGGCATAAAAAAAGGGCTGGTGCGTCACTCCAGCCCTTTCATTCAGTGAGTACTTTTTCTGTTATTAAATTTTACTGCATCACCTTTTCCAGATCCTTCAGCATGGTGTCCAGGCCCCGGCCGAACAGCTTCAACCTGATCGGTTTCCCATCCCCATACTTTTTGTATACCTGGCACACTTCACAGATGCTGGTATCCCTCCCCGTCGCACCCCTGTCATCCAGTTTGCAGTAAGTCCCCTCGATCTCCCAGCAGGGCAGAAACTGGTACTTTGCTGCCGGGCACTCCGCCTTTATCATTTCGGGACAATGGCAGGTATCCCAGCATGTTTCCTTGCCGGCCCAAAAGTCCAGCTTGGCCTCTTCCTCAACCCCATTGACCTTCCTGTTCTCAATCTTAATTGCAGCCATTGTCTTTACCTCCTTTATTGATTTTGCCTTTTTGTTTTCTACGCCCTTAATTTAACACGCGTTACGCGGGGCGGCATCCGTCATGAGGCCTAATTTACATGTGCACAAAAGCGCATGTACGCCTTTATATCAGTAAGCCTAAATGCGTAGAAAAGGCTGCACTCAAATACGTTCTGGGACTAAAGTACGGGTTAGCTCAGGACGTATAGGTCATTGTTTATTGAGTGTACGCAGATATAATTGAAGGCAGTCGATTGGAAAAGCTATGGTATTTATACTCGGAACCTGACACGCAAACGGAGGGAAAATGTTTAACAAATTTATGAAAACTCTATCCAACATGCATAACGGGGAAAAGGGCATGACGGGGTTGGAAACCGCCATCATACTTATCGCCTTTGTAACTGTGGCCGCGGTTTTTGGCTATGCCGTCCTCAGCGCAGGCCTGTTTTCATCTGAAAGGGCCAAGGAGACGGTTTATGCCGGTTTAAATGAGGCTAAGAGTGCCATGGAGATATCGGGGTCGGTAATAGGACTGGGAGATAATGTTAGCCAATCGCTCACGGCAATAAAATTCACATTGAGGAATGCTACTATGTCCGACAACCCTGTCGACATGACCGAGTGCAATGGCACTGACAATACCAGCAAAACCATCCTCAGCCTGACGACCCAAAATGACTACTTCAATCAAGTGAAATGGTCCAAAGTCGCTCTCGGCACTGACAATACCAGCAACCTGCTGGAACCCGGCCTGCAGTTCGAAATCACTATCGACTTAAACGATCTCGGGTATGGACAAGCACTTACTGCACCCTTGGGGGCCAATGACCAGTTTAACATTCAGGTTAAGCCCTCAATAGGGTCCAGCCTTACCATTCAGAGGCAGCTACCTCCGGCTATCATAGCCGTGATGGATCTGCATTAAATTTTCCCTGCGTCAATAACGGTTGCTTCAATCGACCCGTCATTGTGCTTCTCTCGCTGGAGCCCGGTGATAAGGAAGCAACCGTTATTGAGTTATAGGCTCTTCGTATAATCCACACTAAACACATAAAACCGTATCGTACCTGCAATTTCCTATTGCCCCGGTCTTTATCACCGTAAAAAAGAGACCTTTGGCTCACCTATATTAAACCTCCTGGTACTGTATTGCCTGAATAGTGCAACTATAATTTAGGAAACCTCGGAAGGGGGTATATAGATGTTTAGGAAATCTAGCAGTGCCGTATACAGTATGCAACATGGGCAACGGGGTATGACCGGGCTGGAAACCGCAATTATTTTGATCGCATTCGTCACCGTTGCCGCCGTTTTTGGTTATGCGATTCTAAGCGCCGGCCTCTTTTCCGCTGAAAGAAGCAAGGAGACCATTTATGCCGGACTCAACGAGGCCAAGAGCAACCTGGAAATCTCGGGCTCCGTCGTGGCTGGCAGCGCGGATAACGCTACGGTTGACAAAATCATCTTTACAGTTAAGAACGCTATTGCCGGCAACCCTATCGACATGACCCCCAACTCCGACGCCACGTTAGGCCAGAATAAATGCGTCATCAGCCTGACAACCGCCGAGTCTTACATCAACAATATAAAATGGTCCAGGCAAGACCTGGGGTGCAGTAATGGCAATAATCTACTGGAAACCGGTGAGCAGTTCGAGATAACCCTAAATCTTAACGATCTCGGTGTTGGACAAACAATGTCGGACAATTTGACAGCAAATACCTATTTTACGGTGCAGGTAAAGCCCGCAGTGGGTTCAACGATTACGATTCAGAGACAGTTACCCCCGGCTATCAATTCGATAATGGATTTGCATTAGAATTGGGCGTGTAGATAAGAGGAAACCTGAGGACGTTGTCTGGAAAAAGAAAGCCTGGTACTTAGTTGAGCTTTTTTACGACCCTGATGACCTGGATGATGACCGCAAAATAATCGTCTTTCTTTTTATAGGGAGCAATCACCATTTCTTCACCTTCCATCCTCAGGCAAAGATCACCTGGTGAGGCCGGCACTTCTTTGCCGCAAATAACTATGTCACCCTTATGCACCACATTGCCGTACTCCAACTCCGCTGCCTTAATCCCAATCAGCTTCATCTCCTTCCCCCCGCTTACTGCCAACTCCCTTGGAACGAAAACATATTCAATTATCTGCCTGCTACCTATTTCCGCATACACCGGTACGATCGCCGGCAAAGAAAGGGAAAGCTCATTTATTATCTCATATGGCGTTTTCTTTAGCAAATCTTCCTTGGGATTTCTATCTAGAACGAGGTTGCTCAGATCGTTAATGCTGACTTTCAGTGCACGGGATATTTTTTGCAGTGAGGCAAGGGTAACCGATTTGTAATCGCCTTTCTCAATACGGCAAATAAAAGAAGGTGACAGGTCGGCCAATTTGGCCAACTCCGCTTGAGATAGACCTCTCTTAAAACGGGTATCTTTTACAAAATCTCCAAGCATTTATTTATACCACCTTTCCCCTGGCTATCAGTTTACCATGGTAAATCTTTTTAAAAACCATGTCAAAAATGTCCATTCGGATATTGATTTTAGTAAATATATTGTTTAATATAGTAAACATGAGATTAGAGACCGAGCTTTACAAAATAATGCAAAAGGAGAAGCTGACCAATGCCAAGCTGGCAGCCAAGTTGGGCATATCTCCATCGATGCTGTGCCTGGTCTTGACGGGTGATAAAAAGCCGGGGCGACGGTTTCTGCAGGGCCTCGCCTCCAACTACCCGGATATTTGCCTGAAATATTTACAGGATCGAATTCCTGCCAGATCGTAAAACTGGCAACGGCAAGCTGTCTTGGAAAAACGTTTACCAAGCACCTTAACAAAATATCGGCACAGGAATTGATTATAGTATTGTATTTAAACCTTATTGTGTACATTACCCTGGCATAAAGGCAACGCAATCCGGCGGTTCCGGACCAGCGATTGAAGATGGTAGACCCGGGAACCGCGGAAATAATAGATAGGAGGTTATTCATGGAAACTGAAGGCTGGACTATCGGATTAGTCTCCACTTTTATTGCCGTTGGGATTCTTACAGCTATCATAGTAGCTTTCTCAATGCTGACATGGGTGTTAGGACAATGTTAAAAAAGATAATGCACATTAACACCAGTTGGTGGGAATTCCTTATCAAATTCCCGCTGGCACTATTCGTAATCATGCCCTGTTGCATGGGCGGCGCCTTCTGGATCGGGCTCCAGGTAGACTCCGCTGCACATATCCATTTCCTGAAGTTCATATTCCCGTTCCTGGGCACTTTCCTGGGCGTATACCTTACGGGCCTGTTGATCATGCTCGGCCACTCCAAGCAAAGCGCTTCAGAGACCGCCAATGAGGCCGATAAGCCATACTCGGATACCCTGGTTTCAAAGCCGTATGAATATTCTGACACTTCTCATGCTCCCAAGGCATCTATCCCGCGTGCCGGATACGCGACGCCTTTTACTCTAGGAGGAAAATTCATTAAATAGCTTAATTCACGACCGGGTAACCGGCGTCTACCCATGCGCCGTAATTACCCTCCAGTGCATAGACATTGTTAAACCCGGCTTCTTTTAGATCATAGGCACTGGCAAGCGGAGCCCCGGTCCAGTGACAGTAGACAATATATGTCTTATTTTTATCGAGATTTGAGGCTGCATACGGAAGGGCGCAGCGCGGATAATTAAGCGCGCCGGGAAGATGTCCGTCATTGTAGAAATGGCGTGACAGATCAATTACAACCACGTCGGATGTCTTATCGATCAGGTTCTTGGCTTCCTGGGGAGTTAGCCATAACGGTGAGACATCCTGCGTGGTCTTTTTAAATACAAACCCTCCTGTCACAACCAGGACCACGACAAAAAAGATCGCGTAGAATACGGCAGCATGTGACGCTTTCATCAAAGTACTCCTGATTTATAATTCAAGGTTTCGACGCATTTTTAAAGTGATCAATACCAGGTGCGGGAGCCCTACCTCCGCCATGAAACCGTCCGGGGACCGGCACGGTCATTTTGAATAACTCGGTTTCTGATTATCTTCACTGCGCAAGCAGGAAATTCTGCGACCTGGGTTTATTTCACCTTGATTAAAGTAAACCATATGCCGATATCCGATACATCGGTTTAGAGCGTGAATTTTTTACAGAAATGTGCAACCCAAAAGCGTACCCTAAAATGCTTAGTGACCTAATCTATGTAACTGATTTACTTTAATAAATAGACATATTTGAACTCAAACGGATGCCGGATATTTGTTCTGCCACCCGGGCCTACAGACCTTCAGGCTTGACACGAATAAATAAATTGTTGGCAGCCATTTGGGCTTTTTACGCAGTTTTGTAAATCGCTTTCTGCAATATTTTTATCGCACCTTCATTTTCAGACTATGGAAAGTGGCCGCCGCTGAGGTGTAGAATGTATCCGCCTAATACAAAGTCAGCCCTTTATTAAACGCCCATTCCGGGAAAGGAGATATCATGGACTTATCTGTTTTAGGGATCCTGTGGGAACTGATCGAAAGGGCCAGCCTTTTGCTGGTAGTTTTCTTTCTTCTTTTCCATATCAAGTTTTTCAACCGCATGCTGGCAAATAAACTGAGCATCCTTGATCAGTTGGTGCTTGCAGTCATATTTGGCCTTTTTGCAGTATACGGGACTTATACGGGCATCCAAACATCGGGGGCCATTGCTAATATCAGAAACCTGGGGCCTATGATAGCCGGACTTTTGGGAGGCCCATGGGTGGGACTTGGAGCGGGATTGATCGGTGGGGTGCAACGTTATCTCATGGGTGGTTTTACAGCGGTACCTTGCGCAATCGGAACTATAACCAGCGGCCTGGCCGGCGGTCTGCTTTTCATGCTCTGGAAGGGTAATATAGGTATCTGGAAACCGACCTTGTTTGCCTTCCTCATGGAGGCGGCGGATATGGGTCTCCTGCTCCTCATGGCCCGTCCTATTGGAGATGCTTTGAATCTTGTTAGTAAGATCGCCCTTCCCATGATCCTGGCGGATACCCTTGGCATCCTTGTATTCGCCTTCCTTTTAAAGGAATTGAAACAGCCTCAAGCTGCAGGCAAATAATATAGGCTCAAGCCCATATCTAGGTATTGCCGAGGGTAGTGGGTATCAGTTCGGTCATGGCCGGGTGTATGTGTGTGCCATCAAAAATTTCGTGCACATTCCCTTTGGATTGGATAGAATTTATAACTTCCTGGATTAAAATGGGGGCATATGGCCCGATAATGTGAAATCCAAGTATCTTATCAGTTTCCTCTTCGATTATAGCCTTGGCAAATCCCCACCTTTCCAACAGGGCCTCGCCGTATGCCACGCTCCTGTATTTCGTTTTACCCACTCGGATTTTATGGTCTTCGCGGGCTTGCTCCTCGGTCATCCCCACGGAGGCTATTTGAGGATATGAGTAAACGGCGTGCGGAGCAGCGCTATAGTCCATCTTCTGGCGGGTACCGTGCAGCACATGGTCCGCCGCCAGCACCGCTTCTCTGTTGGCAATATGTGTGAACATCTGCTGTCCGTTGGCATCCCCGACAGCAAAAATATGACGGTGTGACGTTTGCATATAGCCGTTAACCTTAATGAATCCTCGCTGGTCCAGTTGAACCCCGGTTTTTTCCACCTGTAACGTATCCGCATTCGACCGGCGGCCGACTGCCAGTAGGATTTTCTCGGCAGAATACTCTTTAATCTCACCGGTTGCATTATTTTTGGCGATAACTTTAACGCCCTGCCCGGACACATCGGGCCCGACCTCCTGGACCAGTTCGTCCGTCTGCACCTGCATACGCTTTCTGAGACGTTCTCTCAGGAGATCTGATACTTCCGGCTCCTCCGAAAGTATCAGCCTGTCAGCCATTTCCAACATCGTGACACGAGTCCCCATGGCGGCAAAGAAATGCCCCAGTTCCACCGCTATGTAACCTCCGCCTATTATAACCATACTATCGGGCCTCTTTTTCAGGGCTAAAACAGACTCGTTAGTCAGGTAACCAACGGTTTCAAGCCCCTTGATAGGCGGTATCAGTGTCCTCGAGCCCGAGGCTAAAAATATCCTCTTGCCCTTAATTCTCTCCCCGTTTACCTCCATGGTCATATCATCTACAAAACATCCGCTCCCCTCATAGAAATCGAGTTTTTTCTGCCTGGCCAGAGTTTTTCTAACGTGCTCTCGTCCGCTTTCAACCCCTTTTTGCATTCGCCTCATAACCGATTGAAAATCTACGGAGCTGACCCTGGCCCTTATGCCCAGTCTCCTGGCCTCCTGTGTATCAACAACCCGATCTGCAACACAGGTCAGCATCTTGGATGGAATACAGCCTACGTTGAGGCAGGTACCTCCCAACGGCCCCCTATCTACCAGCGCCACCTTCAATTCGTGCGCAATAGCTTCATCAACAATTATCAGTCCGCAGCCTGAGCCAACCACAATGAAATCGTATTCCTTCAACCCGGTGCCTCCTTAACAAATTACAGCCTGTCAACCTTAATACCTTTGACGAGCCCTACCAGCTTTTCGCCTATACATTAATAATATAAAGATATATGCAAAATAAAAAATCAGGCCCTGCTTAGGGCCTGATTTTATCGGCTGGTTGAAAACAGGAAGTAGTTATACGCCCTTTTTGAAGGGATCCCCCCATGTCTGAATCGAAGCAGCCAGCTCTTTATGCGTCTTAGCATATTCTTCCAGCGATATACCTTTCATAGTTGCTTCGATAGCCTGCCTGAAAGCCTTACCCCCCGCCACCGGTCCATTGGGATGCGCATGGATTCCACCGCCGGAACCGATTACGATATCATTGCCCAACTCCTGCATGACCTTCGGCACCATGGAAGCCGTTATCCCGCCCGATGGCATAGGCCAGGTGGGCTTGATGCTATAAAACGGATAGGTTAGGTTTCTGGCAACAGCGTCGAATTTCTCCACAATGACCGACGCTTTGCCGTAAGGCGCAGGTATCACCACTATATCCGCGCCCGCCAGCCTGGGTAATTTGCCCAAGACCAGGTGAGAGCTCATCCCGTGGAAGGGCGACATGTAAAGCACCCCGGCCACATCCATATGTGCCAATATAGGAACATTTATCTCAGGATCCTCTGCAAGCGCCTGCAAAACGGGCAACCCCACAGCAACGTAATTTATCATTAGTGCGTTAACGCCCAACTCCACTGCCCGCTTGGCATTCTTAAATATCTTCGGCACCGAGTCCGAGATATTTACCGTATAAAGCGTATGCTCACCGGTCTCCTCGAAGACCTGCTTCTCTATCTCCATATAGCGCTTTACCCGGCCTTTCATTGAATTGAAGGACGCATCGGCAATCAGTTCATCATCCTTCACTATATCGCAGCCACCAAGGGCAGCGAGCTTAAACAATTCCGCACCCACTTCCAGCGGATAGCCTGTGCAGGGTTTGACCATGTTGTTAAGCAGCGGCCTCTTCTTCACACCCAGCAGCTTTCTTATGCCTTCTATGCCGAACTTGGGGCCCTTAAAACCATCAACATATTTTTTGGGGAATCTTATGTCTACCAGTTTTATCTGTCCTGCCATGGAGATGTTGCCCACAACGGCAGTCAACATCATGGGAATCTGGGAACCTATATTGACTTCAGGAAAGGCGATCTGTATTAGCCAGTTCCTATCTTGAAGGCCCCCGGGCACAGCATACTCATAGTCCGGTATCTCATATACACCTATTACCTTGGCTATATGATGACGGCGTACTTCGGGTGTTTCGCCCGGTACTGCAACCCATGTTCCCGTGCTCTGCTCGACAGCAAGCAAAGGCGCCAGCTTGGGCATAGGAAAGATAGCCGGGTATGTGACTGTATAAGTACCTATTATGTACTCATCGTAGTCCACCCCATCCGGCAGTGCGACCGGTTGACTCAGTAACTCATCTTCTTTCATCAGGATACCTCCTTAGTTATTTATTAACATCACACCTCTGCTTATTAAGCTTGGTGTAAAATTTTCGCAGGTCGCCGTACAGCTCCTTATAAGAGCTGAAAAGCGTATCGTATACATATTTGTTTTTCTCCTGTGGATCATATGTATGCCCCACGGCAACCACCTGTTTCAATGATTCAAAATCCTTGTATATTCCCATCCCAACCGCCGAAGACATGGCAACCCCAACGGCACCGGCCTCCTGAGGATTCTTTACCGTCTCGATGCGTTTCCCCGTTATGTCAGCCAAAATTTGCATCAAAGGCTTACCCAGAGCACCACCACCGATTAGTCTGAGTGAAGGCAGCGGGAACTTGTACTCTTTTTCAATCCTTTCTATCATCCACCTGAGGTTATAGGCTATACCCTCGTACACCGCCCGCAGCAGATGGTCGCGGGTATGTTCAGGTGTCAGGTTAAGATAGCCGGAGCGTATGTATGTATCCGCTATAGGAGACCTTTCCCCATACATCCAGGGCATAAATATAAGATAATCCGATCCTGCCGGCACCCCCTTAACCTTTTCATCCATGTAGCCGAATATATTGGGTATTGCCGGGTCGGCTTTTTCAATTTTGCACACTTGGTCTCCCAGCCAGTTCAGGCAACCTCCCGCCAGCTCCATTTGCGCCAGCAGCAGCGCTTTATTGGGATCAGCCGACTGTATGGCGGCGATGCCATTTTTACCGGTTGGCGTTTTCTTTGTCACTACTCCAACCCAGGCTGATGTTCCCATGCTGATATGGCCTTCACCCTCACCCACAGCACCCGATCCTACAGCAGCGGAAGGAACATCGCCGGATCCGCCCATTACAGGCGTGCCCTCCAGCAGACCGAGCTGCTGAGCAGCTTCCCTGGTCAATCCGCCCACTTTGTCAATTGAACGAGCTAAGGGCGGCAGCTTGGCGGGATCAATACCGACGTACTTAAAGATAGCGTTCATCCAGGTCTTCTTCTTCAGGTCCAGTCCGAAGGCAGAGGCGTTGCTCCAATCCATAACCATCCTTCCCGTGCTGCGGTACATTAGATAACCATCTATATCGAGGAAGCATTTCATCCTGTTGTATATTTCAGGCCGGTACTTCTTAAGCCACACAAGCTTGGGTATGCCGTCTTTCCCGTTGATCTGAGCACCCGCGATAGCGGCAAAAACGGTTGGGCCTAGGAATTTATTCATAACCCAACTGGCTTCCTCAGCCGCACGGCAGTCCAGCCATATAATGGCATCGCTCAGCGGGCCGGTCTTCTCGTCCATGGGAATAATGCCAATCATCTGCGTCGAGTAGGCAATGCAAATAACATCAGATGCAGACACGCCCGTATCCGAGAGAAGTTGTTTGGTGGTCTGGGTGACTGCCCTCCAGTAACCCTCCGGTTCCTGCTCTGCCCAGCCGGGCCTGGGGTACTTGATATCGTAGGGCGCCAGGCATTTACCGTGAACCCCACCCTGTACATTAACTAAAACCGCCTTGTTTCCACTGGTGCCTACATCGTGAGCAATTATGTACTGTGTCATGCGGCCACACCCCCATTTAAGAATATTTTATCACCGCTAGAATATGCACAATCATACATATTATTGACCGATGAATCAACACTCGTTTGATCTCTTTTAAAAAATAAATGTTGACTTGAATCTTTTATCATCCCTATACTACTTTGGTACTTATATGTTCGAGCCATCTTATCTTTCACTATATAAATCGGGAGAGCTGGAAAAACGCGTCGCGGCGCTCAACGGGTTGCTGGCTGAATGCGAGATATGCCCGCGTAAATGCCGCGTAAACCGGCTGGAAAGCGATAGCGGATTTTGCCGCTCCGGCCGTCAGGCACGTGTTTCCAGCTACTGCGACCATCACGGTGAGGAACCCGTCCTTTCGGGCCCCAAAGGGTCAGGGACGATATTTTTCAGCGGCTGCAATATGCGCTGCAGTTACTGTCAGAACTATCAGATCAGCCAGGCGATGGAGAGCGGAGACAGTCATATAAACAGCGTGGAACTGGCAAACGTAATGCTTTACCTCCAGGAGAAACTTCAATGCCATAATATCAACCTGGTTTCTCCCACCCACTACGTACCGCAGATCGTAGAAGCTGTGTTTTATGCCACCGGCAAGGGACTGAGGTTGCCTATCGTATACAACACCAATGCTTACGACTCGACATCCACCTTGAAATTGCTTGATGGTATAGTAGATATTTACCTGCCCGATATTAAGTATTCTTCCGATGAGTGGGCCGTTAAATTCTCCCAAGGTAAGGACTATGTTATGCAAAGCAGACGGGCAATAGTTGAAATGTACAGGCAGGTGGGCAACCTGGTCATCGACTCCTCAGGAATAGCTCAAAGGGGCTTGATTGTTCGGCACCTGATCTTGCCCAACGGGATATCCGGCAGCGCCGATTCTCTGGAATGGCTGGCCGAGAATATTTCCAGGACTGTGACCGTCAGCATTATGGCCCAGTATCATCCCAGCTACCTGGCCAATAGTGAACCTGTGCTCTCACGCAGGATTTCTCATGATGAATACCGGCAGGTTGTTTCCATGGTGGAAAGGCTGGGCCTTGAAAACGGATGGCTGCAGGAAATGGATGCCTCCGACTATTACCTGCCCGACTTTGAACGCCAGAGCCATCCTTTCCAGATTAAATAACCTGGTTTACCGCTACATCCTGTCTTTCAGATTTCTCCGGAAAAGAGCCCTTTTAACGTTACCTTCCGATTTGCCCAGTATCTGTTTGAGGCGAGGTATATACATTAGTATGGGTACAAGGGCGATAAAGATGGAATATATGGTCAACCCCGGATCCTTATAAACGTACCATGCGATCAGTGGGAAAGCAGCAAAAGAGACTCCGTACGCAGCCGTTGGCCAGCGAGTAATGGCCATCAGCGCAAAAAATGAAGCCAGGTAAATCAGCCATCCATAAGGTATCGGCAACTTAACGGGACCAAGCTCAAGCCAATTCACCCAGGCCACTAAAAAGGCAAGTACTCCAATAGCTGTCGCTCCGCCCTTACCACCCTTGAATTTTAAAAAGACCGTAAAGTTGTGGCCTGCAATCACCGCTACACCTGAGATCATTTCGAGAGGGATAACATAGTTGGCGTCAAGCGGGAACAAATACACAGATAGCAGGTATGAAAAATACAGAGCCAGCATGCCTTTGCCCACATCGCATGCCAGCACCAGCATACCGGGCCAGAACCCGATTGCATAGAAAGCATTCATGGCTCCCATGTTGTGGCTGCCGATTTGCCTTATATCCACACCTTTAAAACCACGGCCAACCAGATAGGCCGAGGGTATAGAACCCAGCAAATAGCTTATTAACACCGTGAGAATCAGGTCCCAGATTATGTTGTACACCATAGTCTCTCCACGGCCTATTATAATGCATTATCCGCCAAAATTCTCTTGATCGTGGACAAGTAGATGTCTGCCGAATATGGATAGCAATCGGCCACCGGTTATGAATTCGCTCGAAAAAGAACTGTTATTTAGATTTTGAAGGTAGAACCGCCAGAGCGCTTCCCTGTGTAGTTTTATCTCCCTTCCCGTTCTCAACCCAGATCTCGCACTCAGCCAGGAACTCGTCACCTTCTATATATTTTCTGATTACTTTGCCTTTGCACCACCAGGTCTCACCATCCTGCGGTTCATCGAAATTCTTCATTTTGCGTGGATAGTCCATGCCGCGGTAACGGCAGGACAACTTCTTCAACCTTCCCTCTTCACCTATCCAGTCGGTCATCAGGTTCACAAGCCATGCCCTCTTGAGCGCCCCGTGAACAATTGGATGGCCGACGCCAAGGTTTTTTGCGAAATCTTCTTCATAGTGCAGAGGGTTAAAGTCGCCGGAAGCACCGGCCCATTGCACCAGCATCCTGGTTGTTGCCACCTTTTTCAGAGGAGTTATTTCACTCCCCACTTCTACATCCTCATAATATGTCTGCTCTGCCATGATTCCTCCCGCATATAAGACCGGGTGTCTTAGAAATTCAGGAACATATTCCGCATGACGAATGCCCTGCCCCCACTTTCCTTAGTGAAGGTAGTCTCTACCGTAGTTATCATCGTGGGACCCAGCTTTGTTTCACGACCTTCAATACTTTCGATTTTAGTAACCGCTAGGAGGGTATCGTCTGCAGCAACCGGCGAAAAAAACTCATAGTCTACACCACCATCCAGCAACCCCATGGGAGCTCCAGCTTTAATCAGCTTTTCAATGAATTTGATCATGTCAAAGCCGTCGGATTTTACAGGCCAGCCAGGGAATGCCGGCGGCGCAAGCAAACGCCCCCACTTGCTTTGAGCGGCATACTCTACGTCATTATATAAAGGATTAGCATCTCCTACCGCCCGCGCATATCTTTGTATCGCGCCCTCCTCGACTTTGAAAACAATGGGTTCCTCGGTCTGCCCGACCATCTTTTTCAAGCTTTCAGGAACCACAAATACGGCCATGCTAAAACCGCCTCCCGTTTCCTATTTCCCAACGATGCAGACGCTCACTATGTTCATGGAAGGAAAACCGCCCATGTTATGTGTAAGCCCTATTTTCGGGTCCTTTAACTGCCTCTTATCGGCTTTACCCTGCAGTTGCTTGTACATCTCATACATCATCCTTAGTCCGCTGGCCCCTATGGGGTGCCCGAAACATTTCAAACCGCCATCAGGCTGAATAGGCTGAGCGCCGTCCAGGTTAAATCTGCCTGCCTCAATGTCCTCTTTGACCCTGCCCCTCGGGCTGAACTGCAGGTCTTCCATCGTAACCGCCTCAGTGATGGAAAAACAGTCATGGACTTCCGCCATGCTTACTTCTTCACGCGGGTTCTTAATACCTGCTTCCTTATATGCAGCTATGCCGGCGCGATAGGCAGGCTCAACATGCGAGCCGTCCCACTTGGTGTAAAGCATCTCTTCGCCCGAAGAAACTGCGATCTGCAGGGATTTAACGAATATGGGATCCTTCCTGAATTTCTTGGCCATATCAGCCCTGCAAACTATGGCTGCAGCCGCGCCGTCGCTTACTCCACAGCAGTCGAAAAGCCCCAGCGGCCATGCTATGATCGGAGCGTTCATGATCTGTTCCACAGTAATTTCCCTGCGGAGATGTGCCTTGGGAGAGAGCATACCGTTCCTATGGCTCTTGGCAGAAACCCGGGCAAGCATCATCTTGCCTTCCTGAGGATTGAGGTTGTACTGCGAAAAATATTTTGTAGCCAACATGGCAAACCCGCCCGGCGCTGACAAATTGAAATTCACCAACGGCATCTTGTAACCCAACATACCCGCCACCGGCAGGCCGCCGTAACCGGTATCTTTCAATTTCTCCATTCCCAGCGCCAGACATATATCATAAGCCCCGGATGCAACTGCATATACAGCGCCGCGCAATGCTTCGGACCCGGTGGCGCAGAAATTTTCAACACGGGTTATGGGAATGAAAGGCAGCTTCAGCGTGTGGCCTAGTATGGTTGCACCGCGTCCAACACTGATATCGGGCATGTGCACTCCCCACCACGCAGCCTGTATATCTTTCTTTTCCAGTCCTGCATCTTCCAGGCATTCAATAAAAGCCTCCACGATCAGGTCCTGCGGACCTGCGTCAAAGCGCTCGCCGAATTTAGTGCAGCCCATACCGATTATGGCAACTTTATCTTTAATTCCCTCGGCCATTTACATGTCCTCCTTGTTTTTCCTTTTGATTACGAGACGATTGGGATGCCTTTCCAGCCGTAGTTCACAGCCGCGCGTTTCTCATCCGTAAATTTAATCCTGAAACTCAGCTCGACCGGCATGCCTACTTTGAGGCTGTTTGCATCACAGTCTGTAAAATCCACTCCCGTCCTGCCACCGCCGACGAAATCAATGAATCCGTAGGAAGAGGGCGGATCAATGCTGGGAGCCAGGAAGTCGCTGGTATAGGTAAATATGTTAGCTTTCTTATCTGCAAATCTGTACGGCTCAATCTGGTCGACTGCACCGCAGTCGGGGTTCGGACAGATTCTCTGAGCAGGCCAGGCTGGAGTGCCGCATTTCTTACACTTCGTTCCTACCATGCCATATATCTCCCGGTTATCCCTGGAGACTATTGAAAACGATGTATAGAGCGTCTCCTCACCCCTGATGCCAATCTCAGAAGGCATCAATTTACGGAAAGCGAGGTACTTTTCATAGCTCCCCAATGCTGCTTTATTGGCCAGGTTGCCTTTAATGCCCTTCTTGCCTTTCATTTTCGTTATATTATCTGTAACGGTCAGGTAGAAGGCATCACATCCCTGCCCGAAGCTTACCACCATGATCTTATCTCCGGGTTTGGCATCTTCCAGGGCTGCAGTCAGCATCATCAGTGACTGCGCCACTCCGGTTTCCCCGACATTGTTCAGCATCGGGTCCTGCACTTGCTCGGGCGCCAGCCCCATCGTCCTGGCGAGAGCGGAATGAGTGCCGGCAAAAGAACAGGCATAGATAACCTTGGAAAAATCCTTGATATTTAATTTGTATTTATCAACCAGCCCTTTAACAGCCTCTGGAATAAATTTCATATAGCCGGCATCGCGGATAAAACGCTCTTCCCACATATGTTCCGTGCGTTCACCCTCAAGGCGCCTGCGGTCCACAAAATCATGGGTAGTTGAGAAAGCTCCCTCGATATTTGCGATCACATTTTCTTTAGAGAGCAAAAATGCCGCTGCACCGTCTCCGTAGGTATAATCACCATTACTGCCGACCTTGCTGACCCTGCAGTCCGCTGCGGAGACCAGGCAACTGTTTAGCGATCCGGCAGCGATGGCATCGGCAGCGGCCAGAAGCGCAGCCGTGCCAGACTTGGTCGAGTCAGTGAAATCTGCCGTCCTGGTATCGGTCTTAAGATCCAGGGCCGCAGCCACAATGCCGGCGTTTTGCCTCAAGGCGTATGTTTGAGACGTGCTGGCAAAGTACATTCCGTCAACCCGGTCTTTATTCTCGTCTATCAAGCAGTCCACTGCTGCAGCAACTGCCATGGTTATGCTGTCTTCATCCCAGTTGGCCACCGCCTTTTCGCCCCTCAACGGCGCAAAGCCTAGAAATAAAAGCGCCAATTGCATTACATTGCGATCCAAACGAAATCTTGGTATATGGGCCCCATACGACTTAATGCCTACCATCTTTCCTCCTTTGTCCGTAACTGTGTTCAATGGTTTCGCCAATCCGTTAGCAACAGATTTTACACTATCTTATCGTAAATCACAACTACATATGCGTACATTATTGTATCTGAATATTTCAATAAAATGGTGCTGATGAAGCTAAAGTTTTATTGACCAGTCAATTAAAGCCCGATACCGCTGGCGACTTTGGAGAGATGCGTGTCTCTGTCTCCCAGCATAAATTCGGCTGATTTTATGCGCCTGAAAAAGCAGCCTATATCGTGGTCCATGCTAAATCCTATGGCGCCGTGTATCTTTACACCATCTATGCATACCTGCTGGTATACTTCGGCTGCTTTGGCCTTGGCCATTGATATTTGGGTGGCTGCTTTCTGACCCGACGCCAGCAGCCAGGCGGAATAATAAACCAAGTACTGAAGCCCTTCCACCTCAGTGAGCATATCCACAAGCTTATGCTGAATAGCCATAAAGGAACCAATGGGTTTATCGAACTGAATCCTTTCCTTGGCATACGCCAGTGTCATGTCCAGTACAGCCTGGCAGGCGCCGGACACTTCAGCGCACTTCAAAATGGTGGCGCTCTGCATAATAAAATCGAACACCTTCCGGCCATTACCCACTCCGCCCAGTATATCCTGTTTGCCCGCCTTCACGTTCTTGAACCTGACCCTGCACTGTCCGTCCCCGGCTATCGTGGGTATCAGCTCAATCTTCAAGCCCTGGCACTTCGTGTCTATGATAAATGCAGTCAAAACTTGCTGGGGATTACTTACCTCCCCGGTCCGGCAAATAACTATCAAGAAATCCGCAGCATGTGCAAACGGTACAAACCATTTCTCGCCGTTGATTAAATAGTTCGTGCCGTTATAATCGGCCCGGCAATTTATATCGGCTGCATCATAACTGCCGGACTCTTCGGTTAAAGCCAGTGACCATATTTTATTACCCCCGGCAATGTCGGCCGCATATCCTGCTTTTTGCACTTTCGTCCCAAACTTAATCAAAGGCAGGGCGCACAGCGCTACAGTCGGAAAGAACGGACCCGGTGTAATATTCCTTCCCATTTCTTCCAGCAGCACAACAAGGTCCAATAGACCGGCTCCCGTCCCACCGTATTTCTCTGGTAGTACCAGGCCCAACCATCCCAGTTCCGCCATTTTTGCCAGCATGTCAGGATCATAACCCCGGCTGTCCTTCTCCAATTCCCTCACACGCGTTCTGGAACATTCACGTGATAAAAAATCCCTGGCCATTGTCCTCAACATCTGCTGCTGTTCATTAAGATCGAAATCCATTTTCCCCTCTTAAGCGAACTAGTAAGGCCTGGGCAATCCCATCTTAAACTGGCCGACAATATTTTTCTGTATCTCGTCCGTACCGGCGGCGATCGAGATTCCCGGGAACATCATATAAAGACGTGTGATACTTCCCTCCACCTTTGCCCATTTTGACCGCATGTCAACCTGCGAGTATGCGCCGATTATTTCGCTTCCCGTAGTCGCCAGGCGCTGCATTACGAAATCGCAGTAAGCCTTATTGCGAGCCGCCTCATATATTGGAATCAGCCCCTTGCTCAACTTCCAGGTTATTTCGTAGCCAAATAATTTAAGCGTCTCCAGCTCAATTGCCCTTTCCGCCAGCTTGTGCTTTACCAGTGGGTCAGATGCCAGCGGCTTTCCGTGTAAATTTGTCCTACCGGCATACTTAATAATGATTTCAAGTATTCGTCTGGCGGTGCCGTAAAATTGCGGTGCAACGCTGTGCCTCTCAAAGGCCAGGGATTGCATAAGTTGGTACCAGCCCCTGTTTTCCGTACCGACGAGATTTGCTACCGGCACCCTGACGTTATCGAAAAAAAGTTCATTGAAAATATGAATGCCGGCGTAGTTGTAAATCGGTTTAATGGTGATACCCGGGCTTTTCATATCCAGAATGATCAGGCTAATACCGTGCTGCTTTTTACTTACACTGGCGTCCGTCCTCACCGCCAGCCAGCACCACCTCGCCCTGTGGGCGCAGCTGGTCCATATTTTCTGTCCGTTCAAAGTGTAATAGTCGCCGTCCCTGACTGCGCGTGTCTGGATATTGGCAAAATCGGAGCCTGCATTTGGCTCGCTGTAAGCCGTACACCATATGCCGTCCGGCTCGCCCGCGGCAATTGGCGGTAAATATTTTTTCCGCTGTTCATCGCTGCCAAAGAGCATCAAAGACTGCCCCACCCAACCGATTCCGCTCACGCCCATAGTCATGCCGGGAATACCCCTGTAGCTGGCTTCATCCATATAGACGTGCTGCTCAAAAAAAGAAGCGTCTCTGCCCCCATATTCCTTAGGCCAGGCCATGGTCAGCCAGCCTTTCTGAGAAAGCTTCTTTGACATCTGCATGGCGAATTCCCAGTCCTCGTCAAGGCTCTCTTCTTCCAGGCCGGTTATTAAGTCCCGGCCCGCTAGCTCACGTCTGGCAAATTCACGGATTTCCCGGCGCAATTGTTCCTCTTTTTTGCTGAATTCAAAATCCATGACGGCTCCTCAGGCTTCAATGGTAACAGTAAACCGGGAGATTTTAAACCGGCCTTCTTGACAGAGTCAGATGAGAAAATTTATTTAATATGTGTAAAGCCCTGATAGACCCTGTCTTTCCAGGCTACGCCAGATCCCAGGGCGCGGCGGGAAGCCCCGATTATTACAGCAAAGATCAAAAATGCTACACCCAGCGGATGAAAAATAAAGGAAATAGATGATCCCCTGAAATACTGGTCGGTTATGATCCTCATTAATAAAAGGACAAATACCTGGGCCGCAATAATTAAGCTGAGTTCTGTCAATTGTCCCGCATTCATCAGGGCATCCACTGGACCTATGTAGGCCCAATAGAAGGGGGCTAAGAAGAATATGTAGGCAGCAGACACAAAGCCTACCAGGGCTAACGGCGAAAGTGCGGCCACAGAATAAAACCATTTCATGCACCCTTCGGTCATGACTGCCAGGTTGCCGTACATCTCCGTTGTAAGGGTTTTCGACAGGTCAACCGCCAGGGTCCGCCCGCCCTGTTTGCTCATCTCCAGTCCAAACCAGACATCCTCCATTATCCTCGACTTCACCGCTTCATGTCCGCCAATCCGCCGATAGTCATCCTTATTAAACAGGATAAATTGCCCTATTATCATGGTTGGCATGGGCTTTTTGGAACTATGAAATAGCCACAGCGGGAACCAGGCCATTTGAGCGAAATAAAAAAGGATCGGCAACACGATCTTCTGTGTGAGCCCGGTCAACTTTTGCCTTGGAAACCCCGAAAGTAGAGCTACCCGATGTTTGATGGCAATTTCCAGAGTGCCTTTGATCATATGACTTTCGCAAATCGTATCGGCGTCCAAGAATAAGAACCAGTCCCCTCTCGCATATTGAGCAATCTGATAACAGGCGTACGGCTTACCGGCCCAGTCTGCGGGCAACGGCTTACCTGCATATAGGCGCACTCTTGGATCCGACTCCGCAATCTTACTTACGATTTCATACGTCCGATCGGTGGAATTATCGTCTATAACCAGGACCTCGAAATTGGGATAGTCCTGTTTCAAAACCGATGTGAGGCAATTGGCAATATTTTTCTCTTCATTTCTAGCTGGAATAAGCACGGAAACAAGCGGAGGGATAGCGGGCAGGCCGGCTTTGGGGGAGGGACGTTTAAGGGTCAAAAGGTTCAATAGGAGGTTAATAAAAAAAATGACCAGTCCCGCTAAGACCAGCAGTTGATAAATCAAATTCAGTCAGCTCCAAAGCAGACCCTTCAGACCGCTTTCCTTTTGGACCTGATCCAAACTATAAGACGGCCGGGCCGCATAATATCTAACCACAGATCGTGAAAATGTTTAACCACAAAAACGGCGGTAACGCCGCAAACAAAAACGATTTCCCACATATCCGCCCTGTTGATCACCAGCATTGTTAAGGTCCCAAGAGTGCTGATCATTACGATCCATGAATCGTTGCCGATAAATAGGGTGCAAAGAAATAATAAAATGAGCATACTCGCTAGAATGTCCCACTGCGGCAAAGCTATAGCCGCACCCCCGAAAACGGCCAGGGCCTTTCCGCCACGGAAATTAAGAAAGGGGGAGAAGGCATGACCCAGAATCGCACAAAAGGCAATTAAATATAAAGTGGGTGTCATAATATCGAAAACCAGTCTGCCGACTAAGATGAAGGGCATGGCCTTGCAGATTTCCACGACCACAGTTACCCCACCCCAGAACTTGCTACCCGCCCTGAATACATTGGTTGAGCCCGGGTTGCCATCCCCGTAGCTACGTATATCTTTGTTAAGCGCCCATTTCCCTATCCAGACAGCAAATGGACATGCCCCTAAAAGGAAGGCACCGGCGGCCAGCACTACAACTATAGCTGTGTCCATTTTTACAGCCCCTCGAACACCTTATTACATATCTGTCTACGATGGCAAGTCTAAATAAAAACAATTTAGCTGTCAAGTGCTTGTAAAGATACGCCCCAAACCAGGAATCTTATCGGATTTGGCCACTGCGCCATATCAGGCAAGGACGACCCGGCCATGCTCGCCGAGATCTTCGCCGGGCTGGATGACATAGCGGACATACAGGAATCGTTCATGTTCGATTCCGACATGGCCAAGCTGGACAAGGTAAAGCTCAACGAGGTTATGGCCGATCTGGAACCGAGGACGGTTTATCTCATGTTCATGCCGAGTTATTACGAAAAGTGGGAGTATCTGGCCCGGACCATCCCCCCGGCCATCGGCAAGTCGTACAACATCAAGGCTACAACGCCTATCGTCTGCAAAATGATCGACCTTGTCAACGGGGATTCAGAGCCGGCCGATAACTGGCATTACCTCTGCCGATATCTTCGGCCCGAAGGTACCGGCAGAGGTTGGCGCCCTACTCGCCGATGTCGTCAAGAAGATGAAAGACCGCAGGGACATCACCGACAAGAACCGCTGGCAGGTGCTCGAGTACCTGGCCGCTGACTGGCTGGCAAAATAACGTGATTATACCTTCGAGGGCGATACTTTAGGCTTGAGGGTCCGCATATTACGGTTGTGCCGAACACTTACGAAAACAAGATAAATTGCTCCTATAATAAAAAGCCCGATGCCAGCATTAGTCCATGTAATTGCAATCCCGGCCAGTATCATTAAAAGTGCCAAGCCCATCGAATGTAAATATGAAGCCAAAATCGCATCCTTTTCAATTTTCTTTATATGCTCCTCTATGGTTTCTAGGGTTACCTTGCTTTCACTTTCGTCAGACATTTTCAACCTCCTTAATACTGCCATATTAACATAAGTTTATTTCTCAAGAAATAAACCAAGGAGTCACATCATGGCAAATAATAACAATGTGCCTATGCTGATCTGGCTCGGCAAGCAATACCTCGGGCAATCCGAAAAACACGAACTAAGCGGCCCCGCCGGTGGGCCGATAAGTCAGGAGCATACGCTAAATGACAGCGCCAAAGATAAGTTCATTAGTGCAATTGATCGCTTCGCTGCCCGACAAGGAACGGCGGGAGATATACATGCTGCGGCCTTTACTTTTCCAATGAGAATTAATCCCAGGATTTTGCTGGCGACCCCGATGGGAGTCGGGGCATCCAATACCTATGGGATGCTCGTCGTGATGAGGAATAATATAGCATCATCATCCCTTGAAGCCCACTGTACGAACATTACTCACAGAGCCGCTAAGGTAGGGCTCAATAATAACATCATCAGATTTGCTGCTGCCATTGGAGACGACTTTGTGGCCACCAATGGCAGCAAATTCATTCTCTCCAAATCATACCCGTGGGGGGAACCTACAATTATGCCTGTCACCGAATTCGATGCTAGTGCCATACAGTACCAGTACCAGTACCAGTACCAGTACCACTACTTCCGCCCGTGTTGACCATAATCGTCGCTGAGCTGGTAACGGTACCAGCGGAGTTGGTAGCACTTAGAGTATAAACAGTTGTTGAAGCCGGTGATACTACCCTGCTCCCCGCAGCATTAACCTGACCTATACCCTGGTCTATACTCACCGAGTTAGCTCCCGTCACATTCCACGACAGAGTGGAGGTGCCAGCGGAATTAATAATAGATGGATTACTGTTGAATTGTGTGATAACCGGTGGCGTTCCTACCGGTGATGCTGAGTTGACCGTAGTCATCGCTGAGCTGGTAACAGTACCAGCGGAGTTGGTAGCACTTAGAGTATAAACAGTTGTTGAAGCCGGTGATACTACCCTGCTCCCCGCAGCATTAACCTGACCTATACCCTGGTCTATACTCACCGAGTTAGCTCCTGTCACATTCCACGACAGAGTTGACGTGCCATCGGAATTCAGATTACTGCTGAATTGTATAATGGCCGGTTGCGTTCCTACCAGTGGTGCCGGATTGACCATAGTCGTCGCTGATCTGGTAACGGTACCAGTGGAGTTGGTAGCACTAATGGTATAAACAGTGGATGTAGCCGGTGATACTGCCATGGTTCCCGCAGCATTAACCTGACCTATACCATTGTCTATACTTACCGAGTTGGCTCCAGTCACATTCCACGACAGAATTGACGTGCCACCGGGATTGATGGTGGACGGACTACTGTTAAAGGTCCCAATAACCAAAGGCTGTCCCAGCGGGGCTTGAACTGTGATACAACCCGGGATGAGAATCAATAATAACAATAGTGATAGAGATAGAAAAACGAACCTTTTCAATCTAGTTACCTCCAAAAATATATTGCCTGAGACATCGACACATCATTAACCTTAATATTGTTAACAGTTGCCTTAAACTTCTTAAACCTTATTCTTATTGATTGTTGCTTGTTATTAAGACGTGTCGGCCACAAATAGCAATTACAAAAATCTTATCATGTGAGATATTGAATAGTACTGTAATAAAAAGGCACAAAGTTAAATAGTTATGATGTTTTGAGGAAGGAGCAGGTGTGATAATATAAGCAATAAGCGTTTAAGACGCGCCCTTAACAATTTAAAGTATCTTGTCTAATCTATCGAGAGTTGCGGCGAGGGTATTGGTGATCCGATGGGGGTCGGGGCATCCAATACCTATGGGATTATGACAAGAATAAACAATTTAGTTGGTGGAGGCGGGGGAGAGTCGAACTCCGCCTGAAACACGACAGCAATGTGGTGCTCCCGCGAACACGTTTAAAAAACACCTTGTTGGACTAATGGGTCATAAATACTGCACCAATTGGCACTTTCTCTCTGCCTTATAAACTGTGTAATATATATTGATCATATGTGCACAGCTTATAAAATCCTGAAGGAATAGAGCGGTATGAGCGGAACGGATCGCCATCGCCCTTATCGCTTTTATCACTCTAGCTACAAAAATAGGAGGTGATTGACATAAAAACCATTTATAAGGTCCTAATAGCAGCTGTGATAGCTCTGGTTCTAGGTGGCATCATCGGCTTTTTCACTGTCAACCCCGTTGCCAATCTTGTCACCAGTGGGAGCAACGTTACAAACGGCCCCTGGTCCACCAATTTTGCTTATGGCAGCACCGGGGCAAACCCTTATGTGAAGGCCTGGGTCGCCGAAAACGGGCTCATGGCAGTGAGTGCATCCTTAAGCCTTTACCTGGACGCCTACGCTGATGACAACGGACAACCGCTGGTGGCCAACTGTGACTATGTTATAAAGGGACCGGCACTTAAGACAGGATACTGGAATATCACCGTTTACAATGAGAATGGCTTCGTGATAGCCAATGCCCAGAACCGCTATTCGTACAGCTCTACCGATATCCAATTTGAGCCTGACGGCAGCTTCATAATCTATCTGTCGAAGACTCTGAAGCAGGGGAACTGGCTGCCGACCGGCAACGCCAAAACGCTGAATGTGTACCTTCGCCTGCATGACCCCGGGCCTGATTACTCGAACGCCAATGCACTAAAGACAGCTCAGCTGCCACAGATCATCAAGGAGGGCTGCCAATAATGAAGAAATGGATACCGTGGATAGGATGGACGCTTCTGGCTGTTATTGTTGTGGCTGTCGTTGTAAACGTGGTCGTGGCAGTCAGTATTCCCACCACTATAATGGGAGTAACAATCAACAAAAAGTTCAACTTTCCCAGCAACCAGTGGGTTTTCCAACCGCCGATAACAGACAACAGCACGGATGTGGTCAGGCCGGCGCCTGACGATATTTATTCACTTCTGGTTTACGACGTGAGCCAGCACCCGCTTCGCGTGACGTCTGCGACCTCTGAGTACTGGACCATCTCCGCTTTTGCCATGAATACGGATAATTTCTTTAACCTTACCAGTTCGCAGGCAAAGACGAACCCGGTTGAAGTAGTATTCATTTCCAAAGGAATGACATACCAGGACCCGACGGGAAAGGCACAAGTCGTAACAGTGCCGAGCGACAAAGGCATACTCATGATCACGATGGTTCTGCCCAATCAGGCTGCTTTGCCAGGTATTTTGCAGGCTCAGAAGCAGACTACCGCCGAACTGGTAAAGTAAGCTCCTGGATACTCTATCTACACTTCAAATAATTGATGGGGACCGTGAAAATGAATCCCGGACCTGTGACAGGTGGCTGTCTCAAGGGAAGGGCTGGCTATTCAGCTATATCGGCAAACCCGTACTCTCGCGGGAGGAGATACGGACCTTGTTTATGGTGGAGGCGAGGGAGAGTTGAACTCTACCTGAAACACGAAGGGCTCTTGGTTATCGTAGCCGCTTTCGCCTAGAGGTTGTTCAGTGCAGTAGCTTTAACAAGATATCTATTTCGTTCGCGCTAATAGGGCCTGGCCTCTTAATCTTTATGTTTTGTTCACAAGCCAAGATGCTGGCCATGATGCTTGAGGCTGTTTATTGTGATACAGCGCTAAAGAAAATAATCGCTATAAAACCGAGACAGATTTTCCTTCCGCTTTTCGCCCTTTGCGATAGTCTGAAAGAGAAAAACGGGCTAATTTTCTTGCCCGATTTCGTAGGTATTGGCGACCCCGATGGGATTCGAACCCACGATCTCCACCGTGACAGGGTGGCATGTTTGACCGCTACACCACGGGGCCACAACTACCCGTATGAGAGTACGGGGATAGGAAAATTACTTTAAAAGTCTATCAACAGACTATTATCAGTGTCAAACAAATTGATTTTTATAGCTATTTGTTATAATCTTAATTTGACTTGAGCTCCAAAAAGCGAGACTAGGTTTCTATTTTACAGCTAAAGGAAAGGAGAATTTCATTGAGTTCTAAACGGATTCTGTTAATTGCGTCGGGGTTATTGGTCGTCTTACCCTTCCTGTTCTCTTTGACACCCACTCATGTCGATGCAACGACCATCACCCTAAATCCAACTTCCGGAACCGTGGGCGCTTCCATTGACCTAACCGGCGATGGTTTTATAGGCAAACTGGCTACCATTTTCTGGGACGATAAGAAATTGGTGCAGAATGTGCCCGTTTCTCAAGAGGGCCATATTGACTATGTATTCAATATACCTCCTACACCCAGGGGCGCTCATATTTTAAAGGTCACCGATGATAGCAATTGGACAACTATCAATGCCTCTTTAACCTTCTCAGTGACACCATCCATAAACACACAACCCCCGTGGGGAAAACCGGGTACTCATATCCTTATCGTCGGCTCAGGTTTCGCTCCATCTGAAAGCGGCATCGTCGCTCAATGGGACGGCAAGGACATCATGCAAGCTCCAATATCGGCGGACAAAACAGGCTCATGGGATACAATCTTCGATGTGCCGAATATAGCCAAAGGCGAATATACTATCAGCGCTTACGGGGCTATCTCTAAGGCTCAGGAGGTAGCCCCCATACTTTACACCATTGGGCCATACTGTACAGCTACTCCACTGTCCGGACCCGTGGGCACCAAAATTACCATAAGCGGCAAAGGATTCCGCGCGGGTGAAGATGGCATCACCTTTACCTGGGACGGGCCGATCACAGATACTAATTTTACGGCCCAGCCTAACGGTACCTTCGTGTGGCCTATCACTGTCCCGCCCAGCATTAAGGGTAAACATATCCTAGGTATATACGGAAGCAGTTGGACGCCCAAACATATAGTGCCGGATATAGAGTTTGAGGTCACCCCCGCGATTCAACTAAGTTTCAGCGACATTATCGGCAGCAGGGATGTGACTGTAGCGGGATCCGGATTTTATGCCGGAGAATCCATAGCTATTACGTACGACAACAACAATACCGGCGCCACGGCAACCACTGATGACACGGGTAGTTTCAACGTCACCTTTTCGGCCCCCTTCTCCCCCGGCAAGGACCATACGGTAAAGGCTACGGGAAGCAAAGGTGCTGCTTCGCAGCAAACCTATACATCCACTATGTCGATCCCACCTACTCCTCAGCTTTTAGGCCCCGGATCGGGCGCCAAACTGGAAGCTTATGGTTCTGTTATAGATGTTATCTACGGCATCGTAAAAAATATCGGCGGCCTGTTTCAATCGCCTAATCCCTCACAAAATGATTCCGTGCTTACAACGCTGACCTGGAAAATAGACGGCGACGCCACCGGGGTCACCTATACCCTTCAAATTGCGAAAACAGCCGACTTTTCTGATGAAGTTTTGCTGAAAGATGATATAGCAACCAGTTCCTTCGACCTTTATAAATCAAACTTCCTCTTATCCGGTACATACTACTGGAGGGTGAAAGCTTCGGGGGATGCCGGAGGCGTCAGCCCCTGGTCCAACTCCTGGAATTTTGACATCATTACCGCATCGTCCCTGGTGATGGCGCTTTCTGTAACGATACTTATATTGCTCTTGGCTATCGTAGCCTTCGGGGTTTTCGCAGTCATTAACAGGAGTAGACAGAGATAGGATTAGCAACCGGCGATCACTTGTTTTTACAAATCGTCGTATGCTATAGTTACAATCGAAAGCAAGTTTAAATTGGCCGCTAGGGGTGCTTAGATATTAAGGCTGAGACTCCGCACAAGCGGGGAACCCTTGAAACCTGCCCTTGGTAATTCGAGCGTAGGGAAGCGGTTTACCGGCCAAGGGTTTTAGTTTAATATGCTATAGCTCTTGGTTTTTATTTTTGTATTAAGATGACGCAGATAGAGTCCGCCCGCAAAGGAGTTATAACTCCGGAAATGAAGCAAGTCGCTCAGCTTGAGCAAGTAAGCGACGACTTTGTTTGCGAAAATATTGCAGCAGGCAAAATCGTCGTTCCTGCCAACGTCAACCATCCCGTTACCGGCATTTGCGGCATTGGCAAGGGACTAAAAATCAAGGTCAATGCTAATATCGGTACGTCCTCCGACGTGGGCACCTTGCCTGGCGAGCTGGAAAAACTTCATGTTTCGATTAAACACGGCGCCGATACCGTGATGGATCTGAGCACCGGGGGAGATATCAATAAAATCCGGCGCGCTGTACTTAAGCAGAGCACGGTACCCATAGGCACCGTCCCTATTTACCAGGCGATGATCGAAGCCGGCCAGAAATACGGGCCCATCGTGGAAGCGACTACAGACGATATTTTCCGAGCCATAGAAGAGCAGTGCGCTGATGGGGTCGACTTTATCACCGTACATTGCGGAGTAACGCAAGCCGCCATAAAATCTTTGAAAAATCAGCGGCGCGTAACAGATGTTGTCTCACGCGGCGGGGCTTTCCTTCTAGGCTGGATGTTATATCACGATCAAGAAAATCCCCTTTATGAAAATTATGAGCGACTCTTGGATATCGCACGCAAATATGATGTGACTTTGAGCCTCGGCGATGGAATGAGACCGGGCAGCTTGTCCGATGCCACTGACCGGCCGCAGATACAGGAACTTATTGCTTTGGGTGAACTGGTTGAACGGGCATGGGATGCCGGTGTGCAAGTAATGGTCGAGGGGCCCGGCCATCTACCTTTGAACCACATCGCCATGAATATGCAGATCCAGAAGAGCCTTTGCAAGGAGGCGCCTTTCTACGTACTGGGCCCGCTGGTAACCGATATCGGTGCGGGATACGACCACATCACGGCAGCCATAGGCGGAGCTATTGCCGGCGCTTACGGCGCAGACTTCCTGTGCTATGTTACTCCCGCGGAACATATATCACTTCCAGATGCCGAAGATGTCAAAAATGGAGTAATTGCATCGCGCATTGCTGCACATGCGGCGGACATTATCAGGAGCGGCGGCAAGGCTGCTGAGATCGACAAGAAGATGTCCATAGCCAGAAAAAGCCTGGACTGGCAGACTCAGGCAGAACTATCGATGGACCCTGATAAATTTAAAGAGGCACGAGCCAGGTATGCCGTCAAGGGCCGTGCCTGCAGCATGTGCGGTGATTACTGCGCAATGGACTTGGTAGAGAAATATCTGGGCATTACGGCCACTAAATGTTAGGGATAATATGTCATTAGATGAAGGCAGAGATTATTTCTATCGGCACTGAGCTTCTCCTTGGAGAGATAACGGATTTGAATGCGGCTTATCTCGCAAGTCAACTTCCGTTACTTGGATTAGACCTGCATTTCATATCGACCGTGGGCGATAACCAGCAAAGGCTCATTGAGACCCTCAGCCTTGCCTGGCAAAGATCGGACATTATCATTACCACGGGCGGCCTGGGGCCCACAGAGGACGATATAACAAGGGAAGCCATCGCTGAATTCTTTAAAGAGCCCATTACCATCGACCAGTCGCTGGTAGAACAATTCAAAGCTATCTTTAGACAGTTCAATATTGATATGCCTGAAAGCAATATCAAGCAGGCTTCTACCATCCCCTCCTGTCAAATAATCCCCAATCCGCGGGGAACCGCCCCCGGATGGTGGGTTGAACGAGACGAGCATATCGTAATATCCATGCCCGGACCTCCGGGTGAGATGCAACAAATGTGGTCTAATGTGGTCGCACCCAAACTGCGGAACAAATACCGGGGCGCCGTCATTTTCTCAAGCACACTGAAGACCTTCAGCCTGAGCGAAGCAAAAGTGGGTGAGATCACCAAAGCCTATCTACTGGCTAAAAACCCCACCGTTGGCATCTATGCCAAGCCGGACGGTATACACCTGCGGATCGCTGCCAAAGCAAACTCGACCGAGGAAGCCAAAATACTGGTTGACGCTACTGCGGGAGAAATCAAGCAATTATTGGGCGATTACATATGGGGAAAGGATTCTGATACACTCGAAGGGCTCACTGCAGATCTTTTTATCGGAAATAACCTTACTTTATCGACGATGGAAGCGGGGACCGGCGGCATACTTGCTAATAACCTGACCAATAATCCGAATAGCTCAAAATTTTATAAATGTGGTATAGTGTTTAACCGCAATAATTCTGCAATGGAGTTGTTCGTTAATAAAGATATACTAAAGTCACAGGGAACAGCCAGCCGGGAGGCTGCCGGTGAAATGGCGGCGGCGGCCCGCAGGGATTACTCGACTTCGGTTGGCGTTGGATTAATCGGCATTCTTGGATCTGACGAATTGGATGCCAAACCAGGCACCACAATAATCGGGATTGATAATGGAAAACATAACTACACGTTTCAAAGCATTTTTCCGGGAACTCGCTTGCAAATTAAACAGAGGGCGGCTATTTCAGCTTTGTTTGAACTTAGAAAAATCATGCTACAGGAGATAAGATGCACCTAATAATCGATGGATTCAATAAAAATAAGAACATTTTGCAGGACGAAAACTTTATCTACCAGCTATTGGATGCATATCCTGCCAAGATAGGTATGACTAAGATCTCCGATCCCATTGTGTTCAGGTATTCCGGCTCAAAACCCCAGGACTGGGGCGTTTCAGGGCTGGTGTTCATTGCAGAAAGCCATATCAGTCTACACACCTTTGTGGAGCGTAACTTTATCAATATCGATGTTTTTTCCTGCAAGGATTTCGATGCCGAGCGTGTGTCAAAGGACATGCGGGACAAGTTCGAGTTGGTGCGAATGAGAAGCTGCCTGGTACGCAGGGAATGGGAGACCGGTGATCTGCGTGAGTGCAGCGAGGTATTAGAACTGAATTCTATATGAGCGATAGCAGCGGCCTATTTGCCCAACCAGGCAATTTTGCCGGATTGCCGTCACCTCTTTCTGACCCGGCTACTGCAAAAGTATTCATTCTTCCGGTCCCTTATGACAGCACTACAGAATGGCATAGCGGCACTCGCGACGGTCCAAAATCTATCATAGAAGCCTCTTTTTATCTGGAAATGTACGATGCCGAGCTGGGCAAAGAGATATGTGATGTCGGCATACATACACTGCCGGCGCTCGAACCTGTGCTCAGCGGCCCTGACGCTATGATAGACCGTGTTTACCAGGCAGTTAATTCAATCCTCGGCCAGTCCAAATTTATGGCAATGCTGGGCGGAGAGCACTCCATAAGCTGCGGCGCCGTAAGGGCTTTCAGAGAAAAATATGACAATCTATCCGTCCTGCAACTGGATGCACATACAGACCTGCGGGACCAGTACCTGGGAACCAAATTCAATCATGCCTGCGCCATGCGCCGTATAATTGAGCTCTGCCCTATCACCCAGGTCGGCATCCGCAGCCTGAGCCTGGAAGAAAATCAATATATTATGTCAAATAACTTAAAGCCGTTTTTTTTCGATCTTGAATACAGTCCATCGGCGATAGAAGGTATAATCGATTCCTTGAATGATAACGTCTACCTCACAATTGACCTCGATGTCTTCGATCCCTGCATGATGCCGGCTGTGGGGACGCCTGAACCCGGAGGAATGAGCTGGAACCAGGTAACCGGCCTTTTAAAAACTGTAGCAGAGAGCAAGAACATTGTCGGCTTCGATGTAGTGGAACTGTGCCCGGGTCAGGGTCCGGCAGCATGCTCCTTCACCGCAGCTAAACTAATTTATAAATTACTGGGATATTGCTTCTTCAAGGGCTGATCCTCCCTCTCGCCCAATGGGTAAAGCATTTTGCATTTTTCTTTCTGGTAGGATTGACAACGTACCACGAATTGTTATAATATTCTCCGGCTTGGCGAAAAAATGCCCTCAAAACAAAAGCCTACACTAAACTCGGGAATTAGCTTGGGGGAAGCTGCTACCCGGTTTCTGTCTGCAACACCTTCACAACTCTCTTCCGGTACACAACAAGAGATTTTCAAATTTATTCGCTGGTACGGTGAAGACCGGAAATTTATCTCGTTGACAGGCCAGGAAGTCGCTAATTATACCGAGAATTTCTACGCCTCCGGCGCGCAATCCGATGAACACCTGAAAATAGTGAAGCAATTCCTTTTATACGCTCATAAGGCGAAATTAATAGATACCAACCTTTCGGCCCACATAAAGATAAAAAAGATCGCAGCGAAATCCACTCCTGCAAGGTCAGTTAAATCCGAAGAGCCTGTCATGCTCACCCGGCAGGGGTATGAGGAGATTAAAGCCAGGCTTGCGGCATTAAAGGAAGAAAGGCCCAAAATTGCCGACGAGCTTCATAAAGCTGCCGCAGACAAAGATTTCCGTGAGAATGCCCCTTTGGAAGCGGCCCGGGAGAAGCAGGGACACGTTGAAGGTCAAATACGCGAACTGGAAAACACGCTGAAAAATGCCAAGGTAATTGAGTCAACTACAGAGACAAGCGTTAGGATCACTCTGGGTGATACCGTCCTGATCTCAGATCTGGCTTCCGGCGAGAAAATCAATTATATACTCGTCGGCGCCAAGGAGGCCAATATCAAACTGGGCAAAATTTCGATTGTTTCACCCATGGGACTGGCTTTATTCAATAAGGAAACCGGGAACATCCTCAACGTGAGTACACCGTCGGGCGTGCTGCGCTACGAGATTATTAAAATAATCAAGGAGTAATATCAATTAGGGCTTAGGTTATTTTAGCTAACTTTAATAATTCCAGGCATTAAATTATAATAGTATGGTTTTGGGGTTTATTTTTAATGAACTCGAAAACCGGTGAGCAAAAAGGCCCCTTCGACATCTGATCAATTTGAAACAATAAAAACGCAGTAATTTTATTTCATATAAAGGAGGTACCATGGATTTTCGATTAACTGACGAACAAGTGGCCCGCAGAAAAGAAATCTATAAAGTCTGCGAAGAACTGGACAAGAAGAAACCGAAGAGTTGGCTTGGTTTTGAAAGTCCGTTTGATAATGAGGAAGGATGGGCATTCCACCGTTACTGTGCCAAGGAATTCGCTAAGAGAGGATGGCTTGCCCTCAGTTGGCCCAAGGAATACGGCGGCACCGGGACCATGATGGACAAGGTGCTTCTGGCAGAGGCACGCGGTTACTACGATTTGCCCGGCTCCGATATTTTCGGCATTTCTATGCTTGCACCCACTTTGATAGCAGCCGGGAGCGAAGAGCTTAAAAAAGAATTCCTGCCCAAAATAGCCAATGCCGAAATCATGTTTTGTGAGCTCTGGAGTGAACCTAATGCAGGTTCTGACCTTGCGGCTCTCACAGCCTCAGCCATTAAGAAAGGCGACGAGTTCATAGTAAACGGCCAGAAGACCTGGAATACGGGCGCCCACTATGCTGATTGGGCCTTCGGCGTTTATAAATCTGATCCGAATGCCAAGAAACATCACAACCTGACCTTCATTCTTTGCGATATGAAGAGCAAGGGTATAACGGTAAAGGGGATCCCCTACATGAACGGGGCTCACGTGTACAACGAGGTTTATCTCGATGACGTTCATATGCCCGCCAAATATGTAGTCGGCCAGGAGAACGAGGGTTGGGCCGTGGTAAACGTGCTCGCCGGCTTCGAAAGGTCCAACATCGATATGGTGATGGGCCTGGTTCGCGGAGTAGAAGATCTGGTGAAATTCTGCAACGAGAACAAGCGTGATGGCAAGCCTTTGGCACACGATCCCATGATCCGCAACAAGATTGCCGATCTGGCCGCTTCGGTTGAGGCTGTACGCACCCTGGCTTACCGTGTTGCCGATCAGCAAAACAGGAATGAAATGGGCCTGATGGATGCCGCAGCCGTAAAGATATTCGCCAGTGAATTACTGGAAAAATTCGGCCAGATCTCCACGGATATTTTGGGGCCCTACGGACAGGTCAAACAGTCCAAGTTTGCCAAATTGAACGGAACTGCAGAATACAACTACCAGGCTTGTTTTGTGCCCATAGTATCCATGGGAACCAACGAGATTCAGCGCAACATCATTGCGTGGTACGGTCTGGGCCTTCCCAGAATGAAATAATAAAAGGCATATATACATAAGGAGGAATAATGGACTTAAGATTTACGGAACAACAAGAGATATTGAAGAAGTCAGCAAGAGACTTCCTTACCAAGGAATGCCCGAAAGCCAAGGTGAGGGAACTGGAGAAGGACCCTAAAGGCTATGACCCCGCGCTCTGGCAAAAAATGGCTGAACTCGGTTGGCTGGGTTTCAACATCCCGGAAGACTATGAAGGGATGGGCTACTCCTTTGAAGACCTGAACATGCATATCGAGGAAGTGGGCAAAAATATACTTCCCGGACCCTATATCAGCACTGTCGTCAATACCTTTGCAATCGTCGCTGAGGGCACTGAAGAACAGAAGAAGGAATTCCTGCCCAAGATATCCAACGGCCAGCTTATACTTACACTTGCCTGGCTGGAGGAAAACGGCCAGTTCGACGCCTCCGGAATTACCCTTAAAGCAGCCCATAAGGGCAATGACTTCGTCCTGAACGGCACTAAAATGTTTGTTGACTCTGCCCATGTTTCCAATTACATGATCGTAATTGCCAGGACCAAGGACGGAGCCGGCGAGGATGGAATTACCGCCTTCCTGGTCGATTCCAAATCAGCAGGCCTTAAAACTGAGGTGATACCTACTATTGCTGCGGATCACCTATGCGAGGTAGTTTTTAAAGACGTCGCAGTATCAGCCAAGAACGTGCTCGGAAAGGTAGATAAGGGCTGGGCCATACTTCAAATGCTCGTCCGCAAAGGCTCGATCTTGAAATCGGCAGAATCGCTCGGCGGACTGCAGGCAGTGGTTGACATGACTATTGCCTATTCAAAAGAGCGCGTGCAGTATGATAGGCCGATCGGAGCTTTCCAGGCCCTGCAGCACAAGATGTCCGATATGTGGATATCTATGGGCACCAGCAAATACCTTCTTTACGAAGCAGCCTGGATGGAATCCGAGGGCATGCCTAGTGCCAAAGAAGCTTCCATGACCAAAGCCTATATCAACGAGGCTTATAAACTGGTAAGCGCACTCGGCGTAAAGCTTCATGGCGGCATCGGCACAAGTTCCGATCACGATGTCCCTCTTTATTATCGCCGTGCCAAGGCAGCCGATACTGTTTACGGCAGCACCGACTTCCACAGGGAAATGGTCGCCCAGCAGATTGGCCTAAAATAGTCATTCCATTCGAATAGCTAAAATCCCCTGCCCTTACTCAAGGCAGGGGATTTTAATTTTCTCAATTTAATTCGAATTGCTCTGATACTGATAATTGTGTTATACTTCCCAGCGGTTTTGAATAAGCATTTTGCTCTTGTTTCAGGAGGTTAATTAATTTTGGCAGATACAATTACCGTAAAGCAGCTCTTGGAAGCCGGTGCCCATTTCGGCCACCAGACCGGGCATTGGCATCCCAAAATGAAGAATTATATTTTCACCCAGAGAAATGGAATACATATAATTGACCTCGAGCAGACCGTTACTCTTTTGAATAAAGCATGCGCGGCCGTGCGGGAAATGGTGAGCAACGGGCAATCGATCCTGTTCGTAGGCACCAAGAAACAAGCTCAGGACATTGTTGAGGAAGAGACCAAACGCTGCGGCATGTTTTATGTCAATCAGCGCTGGCTGGGCGGTATGCTAACCAACTTCAACACAATCCAGGGCAGGATAGACTATTTAGTCAGATTGGAAGATAAGAAATCACGTGGAGACCTTGACTACCTCTCCAAGAAGGATAAGCTTAAAGTGGAAAAGGAGATGGCCAAGCTCAACAAGCTGATGGGCGGATTTAAAGAGATGACTACTTTGCCCGGCGCACTATTCATTATCGACCCCACCAAGGAAAAAATCGCCCTCAGCGAAGCGCAAAAGGTTGGAGTTAAGATAGTTGCAACTGTGGATACCAATTGCAATCCCGATGGAATTGATTATATAATCCCGGCCAACGACGATGCCATAAAGGCCATAAAGGTTATATGTTCCCATATTGCCGATGCTGTACTCGAAGGGAAAATGCTGGCTGAAGCCGGAGAAACCAAGGGGCCTGAGGCGGCTGAACCTGATTCCACAGAATCAGAAGAAGAGTAAACCCGCCCGGCCGTGCGGTTCATCGTATTGGCCGTGCTTTTTAATCCCAAAGGAGGACTAGATTGGAAATTTCAGCCGATAAAGTTAAAGAATTACGCCAAAAAACTGGGGCTGGTGTGATGGATTGCAAGAAGGCCCTTAGCGATTCCGCTGGCAACATGGAAAAAGCCTGTGAAATTATCGCCGAGCGCGGCCTAGCTATTGCCAAGAAAAAATCGGAAAGGACAGCCGAACAAGGCGTAATAGAATGCTATGTCCATACCGGCAGCCATCTGGGAGTTATGGTTGAGGTCAACTGTGAGACGGATTTCGTTGCAAGGACCCCCGAATTCAAGGAGCTTGCCCACAACATAGCGCTCCAGATTTCCGCCATGTCACCCCAGTATATTGCAGCCAGTGAGGCACCGACCGATGTTGAGGCGGCTTCAGCTTGCCTTCTCCTTCAACCCTATATCAAAGACCCTGCAAAAACCATTCAGGATATCATAACAGAGACAATAGCTAAGACTGGTGAGAATATAAAGGTACGCAGGTTCGTACGTTTTGAACTGGGTTATTAGATTTGTCTACGCGAAAGGCGAAATTTAAAAGGGTCTTATTAAAACTTAGCGGGGAAGCCCTGATGGGCGACAACAGCTTCGGCATAGATCCCCGCGTGCTGGATTCCATAGCCAAACAAATAAAAAATGTGATATCCCTGGATGTCGAGTTGGCTATTGTTGTGGGCGGAGGTAACTTCTGGCGCGGCTCGTCTGCTGAAGCTGCGGGTATGGACCGTGCTACGGCCGATTACGCAGGTATGCTGGCCACCATTATCAATGCACTGGCCCTGCAGGACGCCCTGGAAAATAACGGCATCGTCAGCAGGACCCAATCGGCCATAACGGTTCAGGCCATTGCTGAACCTCATATCCGCCGCAAAGCCATACGTCACCTCGAGAAAAAACGTGTGGTCATATTTGCAGGCGGTACGGGTAACCCCTATATGACTACGGATACTGCGGCGGCGCTCCGGGCCATCGAGATTAACGCAGATGTATTGCTGGTAGCTAAGAACAAAGTCGACGGTATCTACGATTCCGATCCCAGGAAAAACCGGAATGCCAGGAAATACAGCAAAATTACACACCGGGAAGCTTTAAACCTTCAGCTCGAAGTTATGGATATCACGGCATTTTCGCTATGCCAGCAAAACAAGCTGCCCATTATCGTCTTCGATTTACGTGCCAAAGACAGCATTTCAAGGGTTATCGCCGGAGAAAATATCGGTACTCAGGTTGTGACTGAGAAGGGTGAGAAGAGGAAATGACCGAGAAAATATTAAAAAGCGCTGATTTAAAAATGCGTAAGACCATCGAAGCCCTGGTAAAAGAGCTGGCGGGTATACGTACGGGCCGGGCTTCGCCGGCTCTGGTAGAACACATTAAGGTGGATTATCATGGTGTTGTCACACCTCTGATCCAGATAGCTTCCATTTCCGTACCTGAACCGAAAACGATCGCCATACACCCGTGGGACCGCAGTATCATCAACAATATAGATAAAGCCATCCTTAAATCGGAGCTGGGCCTGAACCCGATCAATGACGGGACAATAATCAGGATAACCCTTCCTCCGCTGACGGAAGAAAGGCGCAAAGACCTGGTTAAGATAGTCCACAAAAGACTTGAAGAGTCGCGTATATCGATCCGCAATATTCGCAGGGAGGTAGTAGACGAGCTAAAGGCGGCTGAAAAAAGCAAGGAGATATCTCAGGACCAGAGTATCCGGGCTTCCGAGCAATTGCAGAAACTGACGGATAGCCACATTGACTCTGTCAATAAGGTCGGCAAAGACAAAGAGGCCGAAATCATGGAAGCCTGATAACTGCCGTTGCAATATCCTTTTAGCCCGTCTATCTCAAAAGGGTTTAGTGTTCAGGCATGGCCGTTTTTATTCCAGGTACATTTAAAGGGCGATGATAATTAAACGTCTGATCACCGGTTTTGCAGTTGCTATTTTTATAGGCACAGTAATATGGGCCGGGGAACCCTGGTTTATGCTTGCCGCGTGTTTGGTATCAGCCCTGGCCGCTTTCGAATTCTATAATATAGTTACGAGTGAACACATACAGCCTTTAACCTACCTGGGCATGGCATTCTCGGTGCTCTTTGTCATTAACGCCCGCAGCCCTTTTGCTGCCACCTGCAACTTACTATTCACGCTGCTTACATTAGTGCCTTTGATATGGCTGATATTTGCACGTAATAAGGACCATTCTTTCATTAACTGGGGTTGGACCGTTGCCGGAGTGCTTTATACCGGATGGCTTATATCGTTTTATATATATATAAGAGATATGGATAACGGTATGGGGTGGGTATTCCTCGTGCTATCCTCCACGGCGCTCAGCGATGTATTCGCTTATGTTGTCGGCAGCAACTTCGGCAAGCACGCCCTGGCATCTTCCATCAGCCCCGGCAAGACCTGGGAAGGCGCTGCGGGCGGCCTGGCCGCAGCCATTGTCACCTCCGTTTTCTTAAGCTTGCTGTTTAAATTGCCGGTGAACTACTGGCAAATGGTGCTGGCAGGCACAATTATAGGTGCCTTCTCACTAGTGGGAGACCTTGTAGAATCCCTTTTAAAAAGAAATATGAAAGCCAAGGATGCCGGGCGGCTGTTGCCCGGACATGGCGGTGTCCTCGACAGAATTGACAGCCACCTGCTTATCGCACCGGTAGCGTATTACCTGATTATCCTGGTAAATAATCAGGGTTGGCTGTTTAAATAGCTCCTTCCCTTACGCAGGTATGGAACCTGACAGCCAACCCTTCAGTTATCTGTAAACTATATTATTTAAAGAGTAATGTTGCCCTTTTTCAGGCTCTCGGTGGGCTCGAACCATTTTATGCCGGTTCTCTTGGCGATTGCAGCACACCTCTCGGCAACCTTATCCCAGCCCATGCCTTTGCAGAGAGCGAAGGGGCCAAAAATTCCGCCGCCGCCGTTGACCATTGCCAGGTCAATTTCGGCAGCGCTCTTGGCAACTCCGGCCTCGAGCAGCTTCGTGCCCTCATTTACCTGTAGGCACATCATGTCCATAGGATCGAAATTGGGATCAGCCTTGCTCAGATCGATGGTGGGGCGATTACCGCCGGGCCACTCAAAGATGCCTTTGCCGGTCTTCTTACCAAGGTGACCTTCTTTGTTAAGTTTCTCGATCCAGGGGCGCGGTTTAAAATCGGGGGTCAGCATTTTGCCGAAATATTCCATGCTGTGCAGAGCTACATCCAGGCCTGCAAAATCCATGATCTCGTAAGGGCCCATCGGTGCGCCAATCGATTTGACCTTGGCATCGACTGCTTCGGGAACGACCGTGCCTTTGTCGAGCAGGTAAGACATATATAAGCCAACGGGAGCTCCCAGCCTGTTGTAGATGAAGCCCGGGGTGTCCTTCTCTACCCGTATACCGACCATTGGGCCGCGGAAATTCGCCCATTTGGCGACCAGAGCGGCGCTTACATCCATGGTCTCAGCCGATGTTTTATCGCCCTTGATAACTTCAACCAGTTTCATCATTACTGCGGGATTGAAGAAATGTATGCCGACCACTTTGTCCGGCCTCTTGGTGGCTCCGCCAATCTTGGTAATGCTCATATTCGATGTATTGGAGGCCAGGATCGCATGCTTCGGAGCAGCTTCATCCATCTCTTTGAAAATCTTCTGTTTAAGGTCCAGTATTTCCGGAGCAGCCTCGATTGCGAAGTCAACGTCTTTTACAGCATCTTTCAATACCGTAAAACCCTTTATGCTGCCTACAACCTTGTCCATTGCTTCCTGGGTCATTTTCTGCTTGGATACCTGCTTCATCAAGCTGTCCTTTAGCTTGCTCACACCTTTATCGACAAATTCCTGCTTGATGTCATACAGGTTAACGTTGTAACCTGACATGGCTATTACCTCGGCAATGCCGTGGCCCATGTCGCCGGCGCCAATTATGGCGATCTTCTTGATGTCCTCAACCTTCATTGCTCAAACTCCTTTAATTAATATATTTATTCGCCAGTGAATTTAGCTTCCCGTTTCTCAATAAAAGCCATCATACCTTCGGTAGCATCCTTGGAATTGCGGACTATCTCCGATCCGGCAAGTTCCAATTCGATACCAGCGGCCATATTGGTATCCTGTCCCATAATCATGGCATTTAGAATAGATTTGAGTGCCAGCGGGGCCCTCTTCGAAAGAGCCGTTGCATATACTTTGGCGTCGTTCAATACTTCACCCGGTTTGGACACTTTATTAAGCAGTCCCCATTCGTACGCTTCCTTAGCATTGAGCCTCTTGCCCATCAAAGCGACTTCCAGTGCCCGCGTCCGGCCGATGAGCCTGGGCAATCGCTGTGTGCCACCCCAGCCGGGGATAATGCCAAGGTTTATCTCGGGTAAACCCAGCACAGCCTTCTCCGCGTCAACCATCAAACGAAAATGGCATGCTAGGGCAAGTTCGAACCCGCCGCCCAGCGCAAAGCCGTTAATAGCGGCAATGACTGGTTTGGGGAACCTCTCAATTTTATTGTAAACAATATGCCCGAAGCGCGGCATCCAGACATTCATGGGATCGGCAAAGCTTTTCACATCAAAACCGGCCGAAAATGCAGTTTCGCCACCACCGGTAATAATAACTGCACGCACATCCTTATCTTTTTCCAGTTCGGTTAAGGCTTTGCCGAGATTATCGACGGCAGCATAATTGAACGGATTTGCGGGAGGACGGTTCAAGGTGATAATACCAGTCATACCTTCTTTGTCTAATATCAGCGTATCGTAAGCCATATTCCCTCCTTACGTATTTAATTTTCGCACAACATTATAACCCAATCGTCAAATCTTTGTTTCGCACTATTATACATGAGTGCGATATATGATGTAACATTATATTGTTTTATCGAGCAAACTTATGGGAAATGCGGTAAAAAAGCTAGCTATTTTAGGTTCGACCGGCTCCATAGGGCAGCAAACGCTGGATGTTGTCCGTAATTTCAGGGACAGTTTCCGGGTGATCGGGTTAGCTTGCAGCAACAACATGGCGAGTTTCACCGCACAACTGGATGAGTTCTCACCATCTGTTGCTTATACCGAGGCCCAGGCCCAACTGCCTGGCAACGTCAAAATGCTATCGATGGAAAACATCGCTTCCCATCCCGACGTCGATATAGCGGTAATCGCCACCACGGGAAAGGCCGGGCTTGCCCCCGCATTGGCTGCCATCAAGTCAGGCAAAATCGTAGCCATTGCCAATAAAGAGATACTGGTTATGGCCGGCGCATTGATTACACATATGGCGGCCGAATCCGGCGCTCAAATACTGCCGATAGACAGCGAGCACAGCGCCGTTTGGCAGTGTTTGCGGGGTGAAACTGCCGATATATCCAGGCTGCTTTTAACAGCTTCGGGCGGACCCTTCTTCGGCGTATCACAGCGCAAGCTGGCTAAGGTTACGGTGAAAGACGCCTTAAACCATCCCACCTGGAAAATGGGGAAAAAAGTTACGATTGACTCCTCAACCCTCTTCAACAAAGGGCTGGAAGCTATTGAGGCACGCTGGTTGTTCAACATCCCCTATGAAAAAATTGAGATCATTATCCACCGCCAGAGTGTCGTTCATTCCATGATCGAGTTTATTGACGGCTCGATCAAAGCTCAGTTGAGCATGCCCGACATGCATTTACCTATACAGTACGCCCTCTTTTATCCACGGAGGGTACCTAACGGTGAAATAGCGCACGTTGATTTTTCGCGTTTACAAACGCTTTCCTTTGAACCCGTCAATTACGATGATTTCCCCTGCTTAAAGTTGGCCCTGGCGGCAGCCAACAAGGGCGGCTCTTATCCGGCCGTGCTATGCGCAGCGGACGAGGTCGCTGTGGAAATGTTCCTGAATAATTCCATAGGATTCCTGGACATTCATCGCCTTATCGAGAAGACCCTGGATAAGCATCAGCCGATCGCCGATCCGGGAATAGAAGACATACTCGCATCTGACGCATGGGCCCGTGAAACGGCTCTTAAAGTCGCAAGGAAGGAAATTTAATGTTAGTCACCATACTGGTTTTTCTGGCATTGCTCATAGTCCTGGTCATTACCCACGAGCTGGGACACTTTACAGCAGCCAAACTGTGCAAGGTTAAGGTTGAGGAATTCGGTATCGGGTTTCCCCCGAAGATCTTCGGTATTAAAAGGGGCGAGACTATCTACTCGATAAATGCCATCCCACTGGGAGGGTTCACAAGGCTCCTGGGGGAAGAGGACCCCTCGATGCCAGGCAGCCTGGCTAGCAAAAGCATCCCTGCCAGGATCCTAGTTCTCAGCGCAGGATCGATATTAAACATACTCCTCCCTATATTGCTCTTCTCCATCAGTTTTATGATTCCGCATGATGTGACGATGGAAAAGGTTATGATCAAGGACGTTGCCGTCGGCTCTCCCGCCCAGGCTGCGGGAATAGAGGCTGGCGACCGCATCGTCACGATAAACGGACGCCAGGTAAAGAACCGGGCGGATGTCAGCTATCTGTTACAGCTCAACCTCGGCACAGAAACCAGCGTGGTTATACAAAAGCCGGATTCGAGTGAAAAGACCATAACCGTTACGCCGCGCTGGAACCCTCCGCAGGGTCAGGGCGCCACAGGTGTTACACTGGCTTCAGCAGACTCCACAACAGTGACGGAATCGATTCCCTTCTGGCAGGCCATACCCGAAGGTATCACACATAGCTGGGAAATACTCGTACTATTCCGCAACGAAGTTGTAAGCTGGTTCATAAAGGGCACTGCTCCCCAACTGGCGGGCCCCATAGCTATCGCACAGTTGACGGGAGAAGTAGTGAAAGCAGGTATTAGCCCTTTACTCGAATTCGCTGCTTTGATCAGCATCAACCTGGGCATTTTCAACCTGTTGCCCTTCCCGGGCCTGGATGGAGGCCGCCTTATCTTTGTGCTGTTGGAATGGGTGAGACGGGGTAAAAGAATCTCACCGCAAAAGGAAGGGCTGGTCCACCTGATAGGATTTATTGCGCTTATAGCGCTGATCCTGGTCATAAGCTATTTCGATGTGGCGAGAATTATCCACGGAGAAAGCCTGATCCCTTGAGAAAGCGACGAATTTCCCAACCCGTGCATATCGGCAGCGTCCAGGTTGGCGGAGATGCGCCCATCGTCGTCCAGTCTATGACCAAGACGGATACCCGGGACGTCAGGTCTACAGTCAACCAGATAAAGGAGCTACAGGACCTGGGTTGTGAAATTATCAGGGTAGCTGTGCCTGACCAGCAGGCAGCAGACGCCATTTTGCAAATCAAAAAAAAGATATCGATACCCCTGATTGCCGATATTCATTTCGACTACAGGCTGGCGCTGGCCGCCATGGATAACGGCGTCGACGGCCTGAGGTTGAATCCGGGCAACATCCGTAATCCCGATCACATAAAGAAAATTGTGATCGTCGCCAGAAACAGGTCTATTCCCATCAGGATTGGGGTGAATTTCGGCAGCCTGCCGCAGGACAAACGGGGTAAGCTGCCAACCGTGAGTTATATGGTCAAACTGGCTATGGATCAGGTCAGGCTACTGGAAAGCCTAGACTTCAACCTGATCAAAATAGCGCTCAAAGCCTTCGATGTGCCCACGACCGTGGCCGCCTACCGAAGCATCGCACGCAGGACGTCCTATCCGCTCCATATCGGGATAACTGAAGCCGGATTGCCCGTCACAGGCATGATCAGAAGCTCGGTTGGGATCGGGATACTGCTTTACGACGGAATTGGAGATACCATCAGGGTATCGCTCAGCTCCCATCCCCGGGATGAGGTGTTTGCAGCTTATGAAATCCTTAAATCCCTGAACTTGCGTGAGCATGGCCCGGTGCTGGTAAGCTGCCCATCCTGTGGACGCAGTGAGACAGACATCTTAGGGCTGGCACAAACGGTCAGCGAATATCTCCAGGATATTAAGAAACCTATAAAGGTGGCGGTAATGGGATGTGTAGTCAACGGGCCCGGAGAAGCCAGGGATGCCGACGTCGGCATCGCCTGCGGCAAAGGGCGTGGCGCTATCTTCAAAAAGGGCAAGGTAGTGAAAACCGTGGAAGAAAACCAATTCCTTCAGTCAATAATACAGGAAATATCCAGCCTCCCTTAATTCTTCATTGTCGAGTTGGTCAGCTTTTAAATTCACTGCGAATATTCTAAAATACGCCGATAACTACGCGAAGGGGATGACAACATGCGTTTCTCCAAATTGTTAGGCAGGACTCTCAAAGAAGCGCCTTCAGATGCCGACTGCATCAGCCACCAGTACCTGGTACGGTCCGGCATGATCCAGCAGGTAGCCACCGGCGTATATTCATATATGCCTATGGGCTGGAGGGTATTCAGAAAAATCGAGAATATCATACGTGAAGAGATGGATAGGGCCGGGGGCCAGGAGCTGATGATGCCGTCCCTGCAACCGCTTGAGCTGTGGGAAAAATCCGGCAGGCTGCCATCCTTCGATAAGACCATTTTCATCGTAACCGATCGTAAAGAGCACAAGCTTGCCATGGGTCCGACGCATGAAGAAGTTATAACCGACCTGGTACGGCGCACGGTGCAAAGCTATCGTGACTTGCCGCAACTGCCCTACCAGATTCAAAACAAGTTCAGGGATGAACCGAGGCCGCGTGGAGGGCTTCTTCGTGTACGTGAGTTTTTCATGAAAGACCTGTACAGTTTCGATACCGATGAGGCCAGTTTAGACCAGAGCTATAAAAAGATGGTTCAGGCATACAAAAAAATCTATGCCAGGTGCGGGCTGCCCTCTGTTATGGTAGAAGCCGACAGCGGCGCCATAGGCGGCAAGGCATCCCATGAATTCATGCTTATTACCGAGAGTGGCGAAGATGAAATCATCTATTGCTCGAAATGCGACTATGCCGCCAACACGGAGAAAGCCACAAGCATCAAAAAGCCCAACCCGCCGGAAGACCTCAAGAGCGTTGAAGAGGTATCCACATCTGGATTGAAGTCTATAGACGAAGTCGCCACATTCCTTGGTGTGAAGGCCGACCAGACATTAAAGTCCGTTTTCTATGTGGCAGACGGCAAACTGGTATTCGTAGTCATAAGGGGAGATTTTGAGGTTAATGAAGTAAAACTAAAGAACGCTCTTAAATGCAACGACCTGCACATGGCTACAGTGGCTGAAACTAAGGAAGCGGGGCTGGTTGCCGGATATGCTTCAGCTATTGGCTTGAAAAACGTCCTCATTGTGGCGGATGATTCCATTAAACTCGGCAATAATTTCGTCGCCGGGGCCAACAAACCCGATACCCATTTGAAAAATGTTAACTATCCACGCGACTTCAAAGCCAACGTCATTGAAGATATTGCCAGGGCGCGGGCTGGTGATCCCTGCCCCAGGTGCCAGGGGGAACTAAAGGCGCAACGTGGAATCGAGGTGGGGCATGTCTTCAAACTGGGCACCTTCCTCAGCGAGCGCCTCGGCGCCTATTATCTGGATAAAGACGGCTCCAGCAAGCCTATCATAATGGGATGCTATGGAATCGGGCTGGGCAGGCTGCTGGCTGCGGCGGTCGAGCAGAATAATGATGAGAAGGGCATCATATGGCCTCTGCCCATTGCTCCCTACCAGCTCTATTTATGCCCCATCAAGACCGAGGATGTTAAGGTTATGGAGACCGCTGAAAGGCTATACTCTGACCTGACCGCCGCTGGCATAGAAGTGCTTTTTGACGATCGCCAGGAATCGCCGGGCATCAAGTTCAACGATGCCGACCTTATAGGCATTCCCCTTCGGGTGGTAGTCAGCCCGCGCACACTCCAGAGCAATAGCGTAGAGGTCAAATGGCGCAGGGAGAAGCAGTCTCAAATAATGCCATTAGAAGGGCTGGTCTCGAATCTGTGCACCATGCTTCAGGTAAACGGGTGATCAGTTCTGCTTGGACTGTGATTTTTTCTTGTTCTTGTGCACGTACATCAGCCTGTCCGCCCTGGCTAACAGGTCATCGATGGAACAAGGTTTGTCGGCATCATACATAGCCACGCCTATGCTCAGAGATAGCTTATAACCGCGAGTCATCTTTGAGTTAAACTTCTCAAGGTTACGCAGCATACGGTCTATTATCAGTTGCTGGCTCTCTTCCAGTGCATCGATAGCCACCAGTACGAATTCATCTCCACCAATACGCGCCACGATATCCGATTTACGCGAATTTTCCATCAGGAATTTGCCGGTTGCGACCAGAGCCTGATCTCCCTCTTCATGCCCCAGGGTATCATTGATCCATTTCATTCCATCGACATCGATATAAAATAGGTATGTCTTGCCCTTCATACGGCTTGCCAGTTTCATTTGCTGCTCTACAAGTATGAAGAAACCGCGCCTGTTAAGAAGCCCGGTAAGCGAATCGTGGATGGCTATATTATGCAGTTCCACGACCTGCCTGGATAAAAGTTCTTCGGCGTCTTTCAGTCTTGCCAGCGCAGCTTCAAGTTCCCTGTTTTTCTGAACTGCTGTCTCGTAGGTGGACAACAGCAGGTCCAGGGTCTGGTGGTGGTCAAAGGTCAGCCTGTGTTTCTGGCCGCCAAAATATACGTCGGTGGCCTTGGCGGACAACGGGTTTTGCCTAATATCCAGGTTGATCAGGATATGCTTGATACGAGAGATCAAAACATCGTCATCGTAAGGTTTGGCTACAAAATGATCAGCCCCGGATTTCAGGCCCTGTATTACATCTATGGGATCAGAGAAAGGCGTCAGGGCAATGAATGGAATGTCGCGGAGGCTGACGCGTTTTTTTACATATTGACAAAGCTGCCATCCATCCATTTCAGCCATGACAATATCGCTGACAATGACGGACGGCTTGCGTTTTTTCAAGAACTCTACGGCCTGCTTTCCATTCTCCACCGCTGAAACAATGAAGCCATGGTCTTCCAGCAGGTTCCTGAGCTTTTCAGAATGCGTATGGCTGTCTTCTACAATCAGGATCTCGTGCTTTTTTGTGCTGCCCTCAAATGTTTTCCCCATTTTTTCCCTCCCAGCGGCATTGTCTATGACCGCAGGTTGGCGCCCAATTCTCCGGACAATTTTTTCAGAATATGCTGCTGTATTCCGTCGACTTCTTCGTCTTTCAAGGTATGATCAGCGGCAAGATAGGTAAGCCTGAAAGCCATGGACTTCTTGCCGGCCGGTATCTGCTCTCCGGCATACAGGTCGAACAGCTTGACCTCCGAGACCAGGTTAAAGCCCTTTATTATATTCACGATTTTGTCGTAAGTTACATCGCTGTCTACGATCATGGCAATATCCCTGGTTATACCCGGGTACCTTGAAGCAGCCCTGTAAACCAGTTGTTTCGACGCCAGGGGAAGCAGTTTGTCCACATTGAGCTCGAAGATCAAGGCCGGGTCCGTAATATCGAAGTTTCCCCTGACCCTGGGGTGCACTTCTCCGATAACCCCCAGTTTCACTTTACCGGCCATGATTTCGGCGGTTTTGGCCGGGTTCAGCGTAGCATCTTCACCTGGAATGAATTCAGCTTGAACTCCAAACTTGCCGAGCAGTGCTTCCACTATCCCTTTAACAAAATAGAAATCGACAGCCCTTTGTTTGGATTGCCAGTATACATCAGGCACAACGCTGTCAACCAGTGCGCACAGTATCTCGTTTTCCAGAGGCAGGTCCTTTTTACGCGGTAAATAAACCTTGCCAATCTCGAACAGACGGATATTGTTTTCACGGCTGCGCTGATTATGGGCCTGCACGGAGAGCACGCCCATGCGCAGGTTCGTGCGTAAATATTCGAGCTCATGGCTCATGGGGTTGGCGATTTTAAGCGGCTCCGGGCCCACTAGGTCGGATTGAGAGGACAGCTTTTTCAAAGTTTCTATACTTGTAAGCGGGTAAGTAATAATCTCCTGGAACCCGCTGGCTATCATGGTATCTCGTAGCTCCTGTCTGAAAGCTACCATGGGCACACTTTCGCCTGACGGCAATGCGGAGCTAAGCATGGAAACTGGAATTTTATCGTAACCGGTGACCCTGGCTACTTCCTCGACCAGGTCAGCAGTACAATTGATATCGTTCCTCCACCAAGGCCGCTCGACCAGGATAGCCCCGGACTCCAATTTGCACTCCAGTCCCAGTGCTTGCATACAGCCCTTGACCCCTTTCAGGTTAATATCTATGCCCAGCAAACGTTTCACATCGTGCAACTTTATGGGAACCGGCATTCGGTCTATTTTCCCCGGATAAACATCAATCATGCCCCTCGCCACCGCCCCCCCGCCTAACTGCGCAATTAATTGGGTGGCTCTCCTTAGCGCCAGCGGAGCTAACTCAGGGTTCAATCCTTTTTCAAACCTGGCGGAGGCTTCGCTGCCTAGCTTCAAAGATAACGCCCCTTTGTGTATGGCAGCCTGGCTAAAGTTTGCAGATTCCAACAGTATCGAAGCAGTATAATCCCGTACCTCGGAACTGAGGCCGCCCATAATTCCTGCCACGGCAACGGCCCTCTCGGCATCCGCAATCAGCAGCATATCACTGGAATACTTCCGCTCTATCTCATCCAGCGTATACATGGCCTCGCCCTCTCCTGCCCGCCTGACGATAATCTTCTGACCCCTTATTTCTTTATAGTCGAATGAATGCAGGGGCTGGCCGAACTCCAGCATTACATAGTTTGTTACGTCCACGATGTTATTGATAGTGCGCATTCCACAGGCGGTTAAGCGGTCTTGCATCCATCTCGGCGAGGGCCCGATCTTAATACCGTCTATCACAGTGGCGCAGTACCTGGGGCACATATCAGCAGCTTTGATCTCAACGGAAGCATATGATTCCACCATTTTGCCAGATTCAGGATAGGCCAGATCCGGCATACGGAATTTGTTTCCCGTGATAGCCGCAACCTCGCGTGCCACGCCCATGATGGATAGGCAGTCAGCCCGGTTGGGGGTTATATCGATATCAAAGATGGCGTCGCCCAGATAGGATGAAAGAGGTTTACCCAATTCATATTCGGAGGGCAGCACCAGGATGCCCTCGTGGTTCTCCGATATACCAAGCTCCTTCTCGGAACAGATCATTCCCTCTGAGACCACGCCGCGTATTTTGGCGGGTTTCAACTCTTCGGCTTTGCCGGTATGACCATCAATTAGAGTGGCTCCGACCAGCGCAAAGGCGATTTTATCACCTACCACCAGGTTGGGCGCTCCGCAGACCACGGTTTTTTCACCATTGCCCAGGTCGACGGCCGCCAGCCTGAGACGATCAGCATTGGGATGTGGGTTTATAGCCAGTATTTGGCCGACTACGATATTATCCCAGCTTCCGCCTATCACCTGGATATCGGATACTTCGAGGCCCGCCAGCGTTAGCTTGTCGGCCAGTTCCCGCACGGGGATATCTACCTCTACGTAATCTTTGAGCCAGCTAAGCGGTACTTTCATAGGCACCTTAAACTAAAATTGCTTCAAAAAGCGCAAGTCGTTGGCATAGAACAACCTTATATCGTCAATACCGTATCTAAGAATGGGAATGCGTTCCACGCCCATCCCGAAGGCGAACCCTGAATATTCTTCAGGATCAATGCCACAGCCGCGCAGCACTTCGGGATGTATCATCCCGGCGCCAAGTATTTCTATCCAGCCAGTATTGCCGCACAGGCGGCATCCCTTGCCGCCGCACATGAAGCAATCGATGGCTATTTCAACTCCCGGTTCTACGAAGGGGAAATAGTCGCAGCGGAAGCGGCATTTCCTATCCTGCCCGAAAAGACGGCGGGCAAATTCGAAGAGTGTGCCCTTTAAATCAGCCATGGTTATGTTCCTGTCCACGGCGAAACCTTCCACCTGAGAAAACATCCATTCATGCGTAGCGTCGGTGGCCTCATACCTGTATACCCTGCCTGGGGCCACCACACGAACGGGTGGTTTTATTTTTTCCATAGTGCGTATCTGGACCGGTGAAGTGTGGGTGCGCATGAGCATCGGCCTGGCGCCGGTCTCGGTCTGGTAATCGACCCATAGTGTGGCAAAACCGTCCCTGGCCGGGTGCTCCGCCGGCATGTTCAAGGCCTCAAAATTATAATACTCCCACTCCACCTCCGGGCCTTCGACGATCTGGAAGCCCATGCTCACGAAGATATCGCAGATCTCTTTGATAGTCCTGGTGGTGGGATGCAGACGGCCCAGTTGACAGGGCTCGCCCGGAAGGGTTACATCGATTTTAGCGCGCTCGAGGATTTGATGGGCAGAGCTGTCAATGTGACCCTTTTGATAACTCATTTGCGCAGTAAGACCAATTTTGGCCTTATTCGCATATTCCCCAATTGTCTTTCTTTGTTCTATTGGATATCCTGCTAGGGAACGTAGAATGTTGACTATTTTACTTTTTCGGCCTAAATAACGGACGCGCCAAGCTTCTAACTCGTCGGCGCTTTTTGTTTTTTTGAGTTCATCTTTAGCTTGATGTTCAAGCTCTGCAATATTGTCTATCTCGTCAGACATCACAGAATTATATGAAAATCTAGCTCTTTAGCTTATCAGCCGCAGTCTTGACCAGCATCGTAAATTTAGCAGGGTCATTGACAGCGACATCGGCAAGTAGCTTGCGGTTAATATTTATATTTGCCTTATTGAGGCCATTGATGAACTGGCTGTAGCTCAGACCGTCGGCCCGCGTTGCAGCGCTGATCCTTGCGATCCATATCCTGCGCATGTCCCCTTTGCGCTCTCTGCGGTGTTCGTAAGCATAATCGAGGGCGTGCAACATGGACTCATGCGCATTCTTGATGAGTGTATGCCGGCTGCCTCTATGTCCTTTGGTTAACTCAAGTATTTTCTTATGACGTCTGCGGCTAACAAATCCGCCTTTAACTCTGGGCAATTAAGTCCTCCTGAATACCTATTGGTAAGGTAATACTCTTTTGATGCGTTTCACGTCGGCCTTATGCAGGGGAATGGTCTCGTCGAAGAGCCCTTTGGTCCTGGACGATTTATTGCGCCTGAAATGGCTTTTGCCCTGCTTGACCCGCATAATCTTGCCGGTCCCCGTGAAATGGAAGCGCTTCTTCGCTCCCTTGTGTGTCTTTAGTTTAGGCATTTATACTGTTTCCTTGACCTTTATTTCTTTAACTTCTTTTACTTCTTTATTTTCTTTATTGCTTTTGGCTTCAGCAGAACCGTCTTTAGGCTGCATCTGCTTGGCGGAAATGGGCGATAATATCAGGCTCATTATTCTTCCTTCATGGATAGGCTGGCCATCCAGTTGGGCCTTGCCTTTCAGGCTGGCCGCTACCTTTTGCAGGAGCTTTACCCCCAGCTCGGGGTGGACCATCTGCCTTCCGCGAAAGGCTACTAATACCTTTACTTTATCTCCGTCTTCTAAAAATTTCCTGGCTTTATTAACTTTTATATCAAGGTCATGATCCTTAACCTGCGGCCTGACCCTGATTTCTTTCAACAGGCCAGCCTTCTGACCGCTGCGTACCTTTTTTTCCTTTTTTATCTGCTCGTATCTATATTTTCCGTAATCCAAAATTCTGCATACGGGCGGGGTTGCTGCCCCTGCAACTTCAACCAGATCCAGTCCCCTTTCATTCGCCATTTGAAGCGCTTTCTCAACAGGAACCACACCGACCTGTTCCCCTGCATCGCCTATCAACCTGACTTCTTTCGCCCGAATGCGATTATTGATATTCAGTTCTTTAAATATGTTCTTTCTATCCTCCTTTTAACCGTCATTAAAACTAACCGAACTAGAATATATCACATTTCATAGCTGTAAATCAAAGTTTATTGAGTTCCCTGGACTCAACCAGCGACTTCATGCGGCTCATGAAATCGGTGTAGCTGAGCGATCCCAGGTCCTCTCCGCTGCGTGAACGGACCGACATGGTGCCCTTCTCTATCTCTTTATCGCCTATAACCAGCATGTAGGGTATCTTGTTGAGCTGGGCTTCCCTGATTTTCAGGTTCATGCGTTCTGAGCGGTCATCGAGCTGTACACGGACATCCTTAGCCCTCATATCTTTGAAAAGCTTACGAGCGTAATCAGTGTGCCGATCGGCTATCGGTATCAGGACAACCTGTACAGGCGCCAGCCAAAGTGGAAAGGCGCCCGCATAATGCTCGGTGAGGCAGGCGAAGAACCTTTCCATGCTGCCCAGCACCGTTCGATGGATCATCACCACCTGATGCTCCTGGCCGTCCTCGGCCACGTAATTTACGTCAAAACGTTCGGGCAGGTTGAAATCCACCTGGATGGTCGGCCCCTGCCATAGCCTGCCGAGCGCATCCTTTAGCTTCACATCTATTTTAGGACCATAAAAAACCCCTTCACCTGGGTCCACTTTATAGTCAATATGCAGGTTTTCCAGCACATTGCGCAGGGCATCGGTGGCCATATCCCATCTTTCAAGCTCTCCCGCATATTTTTCAGGGCGGGTGGACAGCATCATCTCATATTTTTCAAAACCGAAGGTCTGCATCATAAACCGGGCAAGCTCAACGACGTCGGTTACCTCCGCCTCGATCTGGTCGGGCGTGCAGAAGATATGAGCATCATCCTGCGTGAAACCTCTTACCCTGGCCAGGCCGTGCAGCACTCCCGAGCGCTCATAGCGGTAGACCGTACCCAGTTCGGCGTAGCGCAGCGGCAATTGGCGATAGCTGCGCAATTGCGTTTTGTATATGAGTATATGAAAGGGACAGTTCATCGGCTTGACCACGTACTCTACCTCATCTATCTCCATCGGCGAGTACATATTCTCACGGTAGAAATTCCAGTGCCCGCTGGTTTCCCATAGATGCACCTTGGCGATATGCGGGGAATAGACGATATCGTAGCCGCGCCGCCTGTGCTCGGTCTTCCAAAAGTCCTCGATAAGCTGGCGCACCGTGGCTCCCTTGGGATGCCAGTAGACCAGCCCTGGCCCCGCTTCTTCATGCAGGCTGAAAAGATCCAATTCCTTGCCCAGCTTCCTATGGTCACGCTTGGCAGCTTCGGCAATCCGGGCAATATACTCATCCAGCTCTTTCTGGTTGTCAAAAGCCACTCCATAGATCCTTTGCAGCATGGGCCGCTTCTCGTCGCCGTGCCAGTAGGCGCCGGCCACACTGGTCAGCTTGAATGCTTTGACATCTTTGCTGGATTTGACGTGCGGGCCCCGGCATAGATCGGTAAACTTGCCCTGAGTATATAGCGAGACCTTATCCGCGCCCAGGTCATTGATCAATTCGATTTTATAAGGTTGTCCCGCGAAAAGCTTCAGGGCCTCCTTGGCGCTAACTTCTTTTCGCTCGAACTTCAAACCCGCGGCAACAATCTCTTTCATCTTGGCTTCTATGGCCGGCAGGTCATCCATGGTCAGCGGCCTGGGCAGGTCGAAATCATAATAAAACCCGTCTTCAATGGCCGGCCCAATGCCGAATTTCACGCCCGGGAAAAGGGCTTCCACGGCTTCAGCCATAATATGGCTGGCGGAATGCCTCATAATTTCCAATTTATTTTCTTCTGGCATTTTTAATTCCCTTCTTATCCAAATAAAAACCCCACGCATTTTACTGCTGGAGTTCTATCGAAGTAAATACTTGAACGGGTATCGGGAGCCGCAAACTCGAAGTGATTATATCAGCCCCCCTACGGCTGCGCAAATACGTCCACAGCCACCATGTACATTTCAGTCTTTCAATAGTGCCTCAAGGTTTACGTGGCCTCTGACCATTTCAGCCATGAGGTCAATTTCGGCTGCATTTTTACTTGTAATCAGGGGGGTCAAAGCCTCTATCTGTTTAGCTGCTTCATAGACCCCGAAGGGGACCAGCAGCACGGGTATTTTCTTCTCATCAGCTTTGGCCAGTATATTCTGCGGCGGCAGGATATTGTTGGTCACCACAACAGCTGTTGTGCTCCCTTCTTCGAAAGAGGCCAGCAACATGTCTGACCGGTCGCCGCTGGTTATCAGCAGATTATTTTCCCTGCGGAACCGCTCATCGGAGCAAGCCGAATCGATCGAAGCCGCTCCCACGAAGATATTGCTTACGCGCCTCTCCAACCAGCTTTCACCGGCCACTACCCTGGCCAGCAAATACTGGGCCAGGTATTCCATGGAGAAGAAGGTCAGTTGCTCGATATAGGGGATAATACCCAGTATATCGATACCTGCTCCCTTAATAATGGGCACATATACGTTGTTAAAATCATCTATATTGCGGACCTTATTGATGATGACACCACCGAAGTTCAAGTCCCTGATATCCAGATATTTCTTAATAAAAATCACGTTATCTACGATATAGTTCTCATCGCCGCTGACCACTATTACCAGTTTCCCTCCAAGATACCTGGCCAGCGAAAAAGCATTCAGGTGGAAAGAAACGCCATACTCGATGCTCTTGCCACCTTCTACAAAAATGATATCCTTCCCGGCACTTGCCTCGGCAACCATGGCAGCCACACGATTTTTAGCCCCCTCCTCATCATATTTAAACCGCAGCTTTAAATGCTCGAAGCCCATGGTCATATCTTCGGGGTCCCTACCCAAAGAAAATATATTGGTCATCAGTGCTGCATCGTAGTCCCAGATTCTCTTTTTACGGTAGACCAGCCGGTCGCCCAGCGGCTTTATATAGTCGAATGGTTTTCCCGCGGCTTTGGCCAGGCCGATTATCAGACTGGTCTTGCCTGCACTGTAATCCATCGATCCTACGATCAAGCTTTTCATTGGCCTGCCTCCTGTTTGGAAAGTAGTATCCGAACGTCCACAGCCTTGACGCCTTCGCCGTGATCATAAGCTACCAGCGGGTTGATCTCGATATCCGAGATATCTTCGAACCTCTTTATCAGAACTCCTACACGCAATATTACATCTGCCACTGCGTCGATATCCTTGCCCTTTTCTCCCCTCACCCCCAGCAGCAGCGGATAGGTTCTGATCTCACTGATCATTTTAAACGTCTGTTTTCTGCTTAACGGGAAAGCACGGAACACGATGTCTTTCATAACCTCTACGTAGATGCCACCCAACCCGAACATGACAATAGGACCGAAAGAGATATCGCGGCGGCCTCCCACAATTGTCTCCACCCCCGGCTTTACCTGTTCGGAAATCTCGATCCCCTCTATACGCGCATCCGGCATAAAACGGCGGCAACTCTGCAGTATAGCCTCGTAGGCATCGCTCACCTCGGCTCTATTGAGTATATCCAGTGCCACACCACCGGCATCGCTCTTGTGAATAATATCTCTGGATACCACCTTCATAACCACAGGGTAACCGATCTTCTCTGCTAATGTTATCGCCTCATCTATGCTGTGTGAAATAATGCTCTGCGGCCCACGGACACCGATGGCCTTCAATACAGCCTGTCCTTCATTGGCCAGCAGAAAGCGCCGGTTATCTTTTCTAACGGCATCGATCACCGTTCTTATAACCCCTTCGTCTAAAGCCGGTTCCTCGGGCGGATCTAAATCGGCCAGTTTGTGACGGTAGTTGCTGTATACGGCGCCAAGACAGGAGGTAGCATTGAGGATATCGCCGAAGATCGGCAGGCCCATGTCATTAAGTTTCTTTACGTTATTTTCTATCTGCAGGCCGCCGACAAAGGACATAAGCAGCGGCTTCCTATACTTTCCCGCCGCAAATTCCTGGGCTACCTGACTGGCAAACTGGTCGATGTCAAATAGACCCGTTCCACAACCCAGGCAGAGAATGGAGTTTATATTATCGTTGGCCAGGGCTGCGTCGAGAGAATGTGTGTAGTCAGCTGCCGTGGCCTGCCCGGTTATGTCGATGGGGTTCTTGGAAGAGCCGAATTCAGGTACTATTCCTGTAAAGGTTGTTTTCATATCAGAAAGATTGTCGTACAAATTTATGCCGTATTTCTCGCAGGCGTCGGCGGCCATAACTCCCATGCCGCCCCCGTTGGTAATGATAACCGTATTCTCGCCTTTGGGTTCGGGTATGCTTGCAACAAATTTGCACCACTCAAGCGCTTCCTGCACACCTTCCGCCCGTATCAGTCCGCTCTGCCTGGCGATGTCATCGAAGACCCTGTCCTCTCCGGCAAGTGAACCCGTATGAGAGGCTGCCGCCAGGGCGCCGCGTTTCGACCTGCCCGATTTGAGTACTATGACGGGCTTTATCCTGGTTATCCGTTGCAGCGAATTCACCAGTTGTTCGCCGTGGGTCACGCCCTCCATATACATCATGATTACCTTTGTCGTTTCGTTAGATACGATGTAGTCTAAAAGGTCGGTCTCACTAATGTCGGCTTTGTTGCCAATGGAAACTACGGTTGAAAAGCTTATGTGCTCTACCAGCGCCTTGCCAACAATAGCTCCTGCCAGCGCGCCGCTCTGTGAAATCAACGCCACGGTGCCGCCCCCCATGCCAGCCCCGGCGAAGGTCGCATTCAGCTTCCCAACCGATGAGAAGATGCCCACGATATTAGGGCCCAGTATGCGCATGCCGTGCTCCACGGCATAGCTTACTATCCTTCTTTCCTCGGCTGTATTGCCTATTTCTGAAAAACCGGAGGTTATAATGGCTGCAAACCGAACGTTATGGTCAGCGCAGTCCTTTATAGCGTCGAATACCCGATCGGCAGGTATCACGACCACGGCCAGGTCCACGCCTCCCTCCACTTCTCCCAGGCTTTTGATGGCCGGCAGTCCCATAATTTGTCCGCCTTTGGGATTGACTGGATAAACCCGACCCTCAAATCCCCCCGAGACTACATTATTGAGGACTACGTGCCCCAGCTTTAACGGATTATCCGTCGCCCCTATAACCGCAACGGAGCGAGGCTCGAACAGATATTTAATATCCGGCATCATCCTCCTAATATACCCTGCAACATGCTCTTTGCCTAAAAGATTTTAAACCTTTTAACCCGAATTAAAAACCCCGGCTATACTATCGCCAGCCGGGGTTTAACAATCTATGTCAAAGGTTAGTCTTGCACAGGCTGAATATGGCTCAGCAGCACGCCGCCGTCGATGACTATCTCGGCTCCGGTGGTGTAGCTGGAGGCATCCGAAGCCAGGTAGATGGCTGCGCCGGCAATCTCGTCCGGGTTACCAATATGTCCCATGGGCAGAACTCTTTCGAGGGCTGCCTTCTGCTTTTTAGCCTCGTCGGGCGTCAGGTGGAACCAGTGAGAATTCATCATCTTGGTATCAAACGGTCCCGGTGCGATGGTGTTTACACGGATATGGCAGGACGCAAGCTCAGCCGCGAAGGCGTTGGTGATCATGCGCACTCCGGCTTTGGAAATCGAGTAAACGCTTACTCCGAACTCCGGCTTGAACCCGTCGATGGAGGCGATATTGATAATGCTGCCGCCACCCTGGTTTTTCATAATTTTGGCTACGGCCTGGCTGGTGAAATAAAGCCCCCTCAGGTTAAGGTTCATTATGGTCTCCCAGAGGCGCTCATCCGAGTCCAGTACGCTCAGCGTATTAGGGCTGGCCCCGGCATTGTTCACCAGGATATCGATCCTGCCCCCCAGTTTTTCCATAGCAGCATCCACCATTTTCCGTATTTCATCCATTTTACCTAGATGGGACTGGATGGGAAAAGCCACACCACCGAAGGACTTGATTTCAGCGGCAGTAGCTTCCAGATCATCTACTTTGCGGCTGGTGATAGCAACTTTGGCCCCGGCTTTAGCAAAGCCGATTGCAATAGCCTTGCCTATACCACGGCCGCCCCCCGTTACAACGGCGGTTTTGCCCTTCAGTGAAAATTTGGATAAATCAAACATATTGAACCTCCTAAATATTTAGCTCAGTAAATTATAATAGGGCCGAAAATGAAAGAACTGTCCGGGGCAAAATGATAAGTCAATTCAGGGGGTTTTTCAATATTCAAGATATTTTACTTTTTTCTCATTGAAGGTAACAGCGTGTTATAATGATTTGCGGATTCAGTGGATGAATGGCAAGGGGATGAAAATTTCAAACTCCATAATCACCTTTTCAAGGGGTATTGTCTGTTGCCCGTTACGTACCGTATTGCCGTTTTCGTACATGTTTCGCAAACCGTTTGTGCCGTCCGGGTCTATAACCTGATACCGGAACGTGAGCAGAAATATTGATATATAAAACTTAGAAGGAGAACAAAGATGAAAGACTATCCATGGTTCAAGAGTTACGATCCAGGCGTCCCTCATTCACTGAAACCCTATCCCGATATGACCGTGCTCGATCTGCTGGCCAAGTTGGTAAAAGAGAGGCCGGAAGATGCGCTTTCCATCTATCAGGGCAGGGAAGTATCCCATCGCGAAGTGGAGGACCACAGCAACGCACTGGCGCAGGCACTGATAGCCGCAGGCGTAAAAAAGGGAGACCGGGTTGTCTGCCTGTTCCTGAATTGTCCGCAGAGCCATATAGCATTTTTCGCAATATGGAAGGCTGGGGGCATTGTGGTGCCGCTCAACCCCCTTTACACCCCATTTGAGCTTGAGCGCTCCATTAACACCGTAGATGCCAAGGTGGCTATCATCCATTCCCTGTGGTATACCGCAATCAAGGGCCTTCAGAAGAATACAAACCTGCACACAGTTATTGCCACTGATATCGACACTTATGGCGTCAAGCCCCTCAAAAAGGAGGGGGATTCGGCCAAGATCGAGGAGGGCGATATCTGGTGGAGCAGCCTGATTGAAAAGTACAAAGGAACGTCCCGCCCGGCCGTCACCGTCAAGAAAGAGGATACAGCCCTTATTCTTTTCAGCGGCGGCACAACCGGCGTTCCCAAGGGTGCTATGACCACCCATCATGCAATTATTATTACAGGCAATCAACACCTTACGTGGTATAAATCGGTCACCCCCGCCGGCGCCAGGGTCATGGGCGTTCTGCCGCTTTTCCACGCTTTCGGCGTCTACGTGGCCTTTGGATTTTGCCTGCTGCACCATACGCCTCAGGTATTGATCCTCAACCCGCGTGACATGAAGAATGTCGTTGAGACGATCAGGGACTATAAGATAGTGAGCATAGCCGCTACGCCCGCCATGTTCATAGGCATATTGAACTATCCCGACCGCCAGCCGGAAGATATCCGTTCCCTAAAACTCGTGTCATCCGGAGCGGCTCCGCTTATGACTGAGACCAAGCAGCAGCTTGAAAAACTCATCAGCGGCGTGGTGATCGAAGGGTTCGGCATGACCGAGACCTCCATCGCAGGCGCCAGCACTCCGGTTAAAGGAAAATGGAAGCAGGGATCCACAGGCTGCCCGCTGCCTGACGTCATAATGCGCATAGTGGACATTGAGACCGGAGAGAAAGAGCTAAAAGCCGGCGAAACCGGAGAAATGGTCATGCAGGCGCCTAACCTCATGACGGGATACTGGAACCGGCCAGAGGAGACGGCTGAAGTTTTACGGGACGGGTGGCTATTTACAGGCGATGTAGGTTACCTTGATGAAGACGGCTACCTCTTCCTGACGTCACGTAAGAAGGAGCTTATCAAAGTCGGAGGGTTCCAGGTATGGCCCCGTGAGGTAGAGGAGATCATCGCCATGCATCCAGCGGTGGCCGAGGTGGCAGTTGCCGCCGTTCCCGATCCCAAGCAGGGTGAAGCGGTCAAAGCCTGGGTGGTATTAAAAGAAGGAAAGGAAGTAACCGCCGAAGAGCTGCATAAGTTTACCCGTGAGAAGCTCACCGGCTATAAGGTGCCCAAATATATCGAGTTCCGCAAGGACCTGCCCAAGACGCTGGTGGGAAAGGTTTTGCGCAGGGTGCTCCAGGAGGAGGAACAGGCCAAAGCGTCGGGACCAAAGTAAATTTATCGGATGGGTTGAACGAGACAACTACGCTATAAATCGATGGCAGCGGAAATTAAGATCAAACGGGTTTATGAACAACCGCAAGCACAGGACGGTACACGTATCCTTGTAGACAGGCTATGGCCGAGAGGTTTAAGCAAAGAGAAGGCAAAGATAGATTTCTGGATGAAAGACGCGGCCCCGAGCAACGAACTCAGAAAATGGTACGGCCATGAGCCTGCAAAATGGGAGGAGTTCAAAAAAAGGTACTTCGCCGAGCTGGATGGCCAGGCGGATGAAGTGACAAGGCTTGCATCGATAAGCAAGAAAGGCCGCACGACCTTTTTATACAGTTCAAAGGAAGAGAAGATCAATAACGCACAGGCTCTTAAACTTTATATGGAAAAACAATGATCAAATATAGCTACAGGTTGTTTTCAATTAAAAAGGGGCTTCGAATTTCTTCGAAGCCCCTTTTAATACTCTTGGTAGCGGGGGCAGGATTTGAACCTGCGACCTTCGGGTTATGAGCCCGACGAGCTGCCACTGCTCCACCCCGCGGCATACATAGTCAGCAATGAATGAAAAATTGGAGTCTTGTGCTCATACTGTTGTAAGTCAAAGACCTCGACCATTAGTACAGCTCAGCTCAACGCATTACTGCGCTTACACCTGCTGCCTATCAAGCAAGTGGTCTACTTGCGGTCTTACCTAGTTAAACTAGTGGGAGATCTCATCTTGAGGTGGGCTTCACACTTAGATGCTTTCAGCGTTTATCCCTTCCGGACATGGCTACCCAGCACTGCCGCTGGCGCGACAACTGACACACCATAGGTCCGTCCCTCCCAATCCTCTCGTACTAGGGAGAGCTCCCCTCAAATCTCCAGCGCCCACAACGGATAGAGACCGACCTGTCTCACGACGGTCTGAACCCAGCTCGCGTGCCGCTTTAATGGGCGAACAGCCCAACCCTTGGGGCCTGCTTCAGTCCCAGGATGCGACGAGCCGACATCGAGGTGCCAAACCTTGCCGTCGATGTGAACTCTTGGGCAAGATAAGCCTGTTATCCCCGGGGTAGCTTTTATCCGTTAAGCCACGGCCCTTCCACGTGGAGCCGTAGGATCACTTTGCCCGACTTTCGTCCCTGCTCGACTTGTAGGTCTCGCAGTCAAGCCCCCTTATGCCAATACACTCAACGCACGATTTCCACCCGTGCTGAGGGGACCTTTGGGCGCCTCCGTTACCTTTTAGGAGGCAACCGCCCCAGTTAAACTACCCGCCTGGCACTGTCCCCACCATTTCGGCAGGTTAGAACCAAAACCAAACAAGAGTGGTATTTCACCGTTGGCTCCGCCGAGGCTGACGCCCCGACATCAACGCCTCCCACCTATCCTACACAAGCTCAGCTCGAGTCCAATACCAGGGTATAGTAAAGCTCCCGGGGTCTTTTTGTCCAGTTGCGGGTAGAGGGCATCTTCACCCCCATTTCAATTTCACCGAGTCTCACGTTGAGACAGTGCTCAAGTCGTTACACCTTTCGTGCGGGTCAGAACTTACCTGACAAGGGACTTCGCTACCTTAGGACCGTTATAGTTACGGCCGCCGTTCACCGGGGCTTCGGTTCAAAGCTTCGGGTTACCCCTGACCTCTTTCCTTAACCTTCCGGCACTGGGCAGGTATCAGCCCCTATACCTCAGCTTTCGCTTTGGCAGAGACCTGTGTTTATGTTATACAGTCGCTTGAGCCGGTTTCGTGCCCCCGCTTGCGCGGGCCCCCTTCTTCCGAAGTTACGGGGTCAATTTGCCGAGTTCCTTAACGTGAGTTCTCTCGAACACCTTGGGATACTTACCCCCGTCTACCAGTGGCGGATTGCGGTACGGACACCGAGATATCTCGCAACGAGGATTTTCTGGACAGTGTGAACTCGGTTGAGTCAAATCAGGTTGCCCTTCATCTTCCCCTTCTCCTCAGCTTGACGTCAAGGTGGATTTTCCTGCCTCAACACGCCTAGAATCAGGAACGCGCCATGTCCGATGGGTACGCTCAACCTATCCTACTGTGTCCCCCCTTTGCTGATAACGATATCCTGGTGGTGCAGGAATGTTGACCTGCTATCCATCGCCTACCCCCTTTGGGTTAAGCTTAGGGTCGACTAACCCTACGCGGATTAACCTTGCGTAGGAAACCTTAGACTTCCGGTGGACATGTTTTTCACATGCCTTTACGCTACTTATGCCTGCATACTCGCTTGTCATCGCTCCACCCCGGCTTACGCCAGAGCTTCACTGCCATAACAACGCTCCCCTACCATCGCTTGCGCGATCCATAGCTTCGGTGGCGAACTTGAGCCCCGTTAAATTATCGGCGCGACATCACTCGACCAGTGAGCTGTTACGCACTCTTTAAAGGGTGGCTGCTTCTGAGCCAACCTCCTGGCTGTTTTAGCGACATCACTTCCTTTACCACTTAGTTCGCACTTAGGGACCTTAGCTGATGATCTGGGCTGTTTCCCTCTCGACCACGCGGCTTATCCCGCGCGGTCTCACTCCCAGGATAAGACTAACGGCATTCGAAGTTTGATTGAGTTTGGTAACCTCACGGCCCCTAGCTCATTCAGAGCTCTACCTCCGTTAGTTATTTACCTGAGGCTGCACCTAAATGCATTTCGGGGAGAACAAGCTATCTCCGAGTTCGTTTGGCATTTCACCCCTACCCACAGCTCATCCCAAAGCTTTGCCACGCTTACGAGTTCGGGCCTCCACCCAAGTTTAGTTGGGTTTCACCCTGGCCATGGGTAGCTCACACGGTTTCGTGTCTGATCCATGCGACCAAATAGCCCTATTCAGACTCGCTTTCGCTTCGGCTCCGTAATTAAAATCACTTAACCAAGCCACATAAATCAACTCGCAGGCTCATTCTTCAATAGGCACGCCATCATCCGGATAAATCCAGACTCTGACTGCTTGTAAGCACAGGGTTTCAGGTACTATTTCACTCCCCTCAACGGGGTTCTTTTCACCTTTCCCTCACGGTACTGGTTCACTATCGGTCGTTAACAGTATTTAGCCTTGGAGCGTGGTCACCCCAGATTCCCACAGGATTTCCCGTGTCCCGTGGTACTTAAGAATGCAACCAGAGCTTTTGACCTTTAATCTAAGGGACTATCACCCGCTATGGTGGCCCTTTCCAGGGACCTTTGACTAGGTAAAAAGTTTGTAACTCTGCGACAGCTCTTGAACACTGTCCGCTGCACCTTGCAACCCTTCGTCGGCATAGGTTTCAAGCCCACTAAGCCGGCGAAGTTTAGGCTGTTCCCCTTTCGTTCGCCACTACTCCGGGAATCTCATTCGATTTCTTTTCCTCAGGGTACTAAGATGTTTCAGTTCCCCTGGTATCCTCTCATATAGAGTATCTGGTGATTAAACCAGATGGGTTGCCCCATTAGGGAATCCCCGGCTTAAGATTGCTGGACATCTCACCGGGGCTTTTCGCAGTCTTGCCGCGCCCGTCATCGGCTGTTAACGCCAAGGCATCCGCCCTGTGCCCTTATTATCTTTGACTTACAGCAGCATGAACACAAGACCTTGCGGTCTCATACGTCCTGCTGCACCGGCAACTAGAACACTAGACACCATTCATCATTACTAAACTATTCTCTTTTTAAAGAGCAAAACGGCCTGGTGTACTCACCAAGCCGTCAGAGTATACACCAAGATAATGCTTAAATCAACTATCGCTAATTTTTAGCATGCTTTATAAGTATATGGACGCCTAATCTTTTTGTCAACTGATTTGAAACCAAAGGAAAACATACTATTCCCACTCGATGGTGGAAGGCGGCTTGCTGGTTATGTCATATACTACACGGTTAACGCCGTGCACCTCGTTGACGATCCTGTTGGATATAGTCGCCAGCAGGGGATACGGCAGCCTGGCCCAGTCGGCCGTCATGGCATCCTGGCTGGTAACTGCACGCAGCGCCACCAGATAGCCGTAGGTCCTGAAGTCTCCCATTACGCCTACGCTGTGCACGTCGGTGAGTATGGCAAAGGTCTGCCACATCTCACGATAAAGCTTGGCTTTTTTAATCTCGTTCATCACGATCCAGTCGGCGCCCCGCAGAATTTCGAGCTTGTCCCTGTTTACTTCACCTATGATGCGGATAGCCAGGCCCGGCCCGGGAAAGGGTTGCCGCCAGACCATATCGTCCGGCAGACCCAGTTCCAAACCTACCCTACGCACCTCATCTTTGAACAAATATCTTAGCGGCTCGATCAGCGTAAGCGCCATCTTGGCGGGCAGGCCTCCCACATTGTGATGGGTTTTTATTTTGGCGGCCGCCTTGGACTCGGGCGTGGCGCTCTCTATCACATCGGGATATAGCGTGCCCTGCGTAAGAAAATCTATCTTGCCCAGTTTGGTTGCCTGACGCTCAAAGACCTTGATGAATTCCTGGCCGATATGCTTCCTCTTCTGCTCAGGATCAGTCACACCTTTGAGTTTTTTTAGGAATTGGTCGGTGGCATCGACATAGACTACCTTCATACGAAGGTTCTTGCGAAAAGTGTTAAGAGCCCTCTCCGGCTCCTCCCGCCTGAGCAGGCCGTTGTTAACGAAAATACAGGTGAGCTGGTCGCCGATAGCGGCATGCACCAGCTTGGCAGCCACAGCAGAGTCAACGCCACCCGAGAGCGCACAGATCACCTTGCCCCTTCTTACCTGCTCCCTGATAGAGTTGATGCTCTCGTTTATAAAATTGCCGGGCGTCCATGTGCCCTTGCACCCGCACACCCGATAGAGAAAGTTCTTAATGATGTTTATGCCTTCGGGTGTATGGGCTACTTCCGGATGGAACTGAAGGCCGAAGGACTTGCGGCCGTCCGAAATCACGGCATTAGGAGAATTTTCGGTGTAGGCGGACGATTTGAATCCGGGGGGCATATCGATTACCTGGTCGCCGTGGCTCATCCAGACAGAGAGGGATTCAGGCAAGCCTTTAAACAGCGGAGACCTTTCGTCGCTCACGTGTAAAACGGCCGGCCCATATTCACGTTTAGCTCCGGGGGCAACCTTCCCGCCCAGTTGATGGGTAATGAGCTGCATACCATAACAGATGCCGAGTACAGGCAGGTGGCTTTCATAAACGCCCACGGGCGTTAGCGGGGCCTTTTTCTCGTATACGCTGGCAGGACCGCCCGAGAGGATAAAGCCCCGGGGGTGTATGGACATGATCTGTTTGAGGGGGGCATCATGGGGGAAAAGCTCGCAATATACGTTACATTCCCTTACGCGGCGTGCGATCAGATGGCTGTACTGGGAGCCGAAATCGATGATGGCGATCGCTTCTTTTTCACCGTGGAAAACCTCTCCCGGCTTGGGCGCCGCCTGAACGCCCTGAAGTTCTTTGGCGATTTCAAGATAGGCGGAAACCTCGGCGTCGTCTGTGGTTACTATGCGGTGGCTGGAGGTCTCTTCTTTACCCTTCTTCATCTGCAAAGTATATCATAGCCAGGAAGCGCATTCCAAGGTAAGCCATATTTAAAATATACCGCGATTTAAGGTACAATTTGTTATAGAATCCTCCACAAAATATGGATAGTAAATCAGCATTTAAACCTATTCCCCCAGCCCTTTTAGACCAGGTCAATCAGGCCGTTGCCGTATTGCGTGGAGGCGGTATAATTGCCTACCCCACCGACACGGTTTACGGCCTGGGCGCCGATATATATAACGACGAGGCTGTCGCCAGGGTTTTCCATATCAAGGAACGTCCTTTGAACCAGCCGTTGCCGGTATTGATAGCCGATAGCCGCCAGGTGGAACTGCTGACGGGTGATCTTAGCAGGGCCACACAATTATTAATGAAAAAGTACTGGCCCGGCGGCCTCACCATCATCGTCAATAAAAGCTCTGATTTCAACAGCCTGGTGCTGGCGGGCGGAGCCAAAATTGGCATACGCATGCCCGACCATGATATCACCAGGGCCGTTATCAGGGAGTTGGGCCGGCCTATTGTCGGCACCAGCGCCAATTTGCACGACAGGCCGGCTGCTTTGACCGCTTCCGAAGTAATTGACCAACTGGGCAACCGGGTTGACTTCATCCTTAACGGCGGAAGGTGCCCGGGAGGCAAGGAATCGACCGTTATCGATCTGACTATCGAGCCTCCCGCTATATTAAGACGTGGTATGATAGCGGAAAAGGAAATCATGGCTCTAATAAAAACAGGGGGTAATTAGATGATAGTCGCCCTTGGAAGCGATCATCGCGGCATCGACCTCAAAAGCAAAATCGCAGACTTTCTCAAGGCCGGCGGGCATACCGTGTTGGATTTCGGCACCAATAGCAACGAATCAGTAGATTACCCGGATTTCGCCTCCCCAGTTGCACAATCGATCGTAACCGGCAAAGCAGAACGCGGGATATTGATTTGCGGTTCTGGCATAGGTATGTGCATTGCCGCCAATAAATACAAAGGTATCAGGGCCGCTATCTGCTGCAGCGCAGATCTCGCCGTACGCGCCCGCCTTCACAACGATGCCAATGTGCTGTGCTTTGGCGCCGATTTCATAACCGTGCCTGAGGCGCTGGAAATCACAAAAACATTCCTTGATACCGGCTTCGAAGGTGGCAGGCATCAACGCCGTCTCGACAAAATATCGGGAATCGAGTGCAGTTTTCTTGACAATAAATAATTACCTATGATAGTTTACTACAATATTCCCTAAATCTAGCGGCCCATACAAAATACAATTGAAATAGAGTTGGCGGGGATTTCATCACATGAGAAGTGACAGCATCAAAAAAGGTATCGAGAGGGCTCCGCACCGCGCACTGCTAAGGGCGGTAGGAGTATGCAGCCGGGACTTCGATAAGCCGTTCGTCGGCATAGTCAACAGTTTCAATGAGATAGTCCCCGGGCACATCCACCTGCGCTCCATCGCGGACATGGTCAAGACCGGCGTGCTGAGCGCCGGCGGCATACCTTTCGAGTTCGACACCATAGGTGTCTGCGATGGCATAGCCATGAACCATCCGGGCATGAAATTCAGCCTGCCCAGCCGTGAATTGATAGCAGATTCGGTAGAGATCATGGCGGAGGCACACCGCTTCGATGCCCTGGTGTTCATACCCAATTGCGATAAGGTGGTCCCGGGCATGCTCATGGCAGCAGTTAGGTTGAACGTGCCGTCCATCTTTGTCAGCGGCGGGCCGATGTTGGCCGGCCATATGGTGGAGGGCGGCGTGCAGAAGCCCGTCGATCTGATATCTGTTTTCACAGCTGTGGGCTGTGTGACACAGGGTAAGATGACCGAGGCCGAATTGGAGCAAATCGAGATAGCTGCCTGTCCGGGATTCGGGAGCTGCTCAGGAATGTTTACAGCAAATACTATGAACTGCCTTACTGAGGCAGTGGGCATGGCATTGCCGGGCAACGGCACTATCCCAGCCACCGATTCTAGAAGGTTACACCTGGCCCGCGAAACGGGCCGCCAGGTCATAGAGCTTTTTGAGAAAAATGTCCGCCCGTTAGACATCATAACGAAGGAGTCCATTGCCAATGCATTTATGGTGGACATGGCCCTGGGCGGCAGCACCAACTCGGTTCTCCATTTTATGGCTATTGCACACGAGGCCGGAATCAAATTTCCATTGTCCCTGATAAATCAGTTGAGCGATAAGGTGCCCCACCTGAGCAAGATCAGCCCGGCCAGCGACGTCCACATAGAAGACCTTGACCGGGCCGGCGGTATCCCGGCAGTCATGCACGAGATCAGCCGCCTGCTGAACGGCAACTCCAGGACCGTCACCTTGAAGCCCTTATCCAGCACCTACCGCAATGCCAGGGTGGCAGACCGTGAAGTTATCCATTCCTTTTCCAGGCCATTCTCTAAAACGGGAGGGCTGGCCATTTTGTTCGGCAACCTTGCACCAGGCGGCGCGGTGGTGAAAAGCGGAGCTGTACTGCCCGGGATGATGAAGCATACCGGCCCCGCCAGGGTATTCGAAAATGAAGAGGATGCTACAAAGGGTATTATGGCCAAGAAGGTTAAGAAAGGCGATGTGGTAGTCATCCGCTACGAAGGCCCAAGGGGCGGGCCCGGCATGAGAGAGATGTTGACTCCTACTTCGCTATTAAGCGGGATGGGACTGGACAACAGTGTAGCTTTGATAACCGACGGCCGCTTTTCCGGCGGCACTACCGGGGCAGCCATCGGGCATGTTGTTCCCGAAGCTGCTGACCGGGGCCCCATAGCGGCTATACAAAACGGGGATATCATTTCCATCGATATTCCAGCCAGGAAAATCAACGTGAAGCTGAGCGATGCCGAGATCAAGCAGCGTTTGAAAAAAGTACCGCCCTTTAAAACCAGCATTAAGAGGGGTTATCTCAAGCGGTATATAGAACAGGTCGGCCCGGCCAGTGAGGGAGCAGTATTCAAGGATTGAGGAGAAGACCGCACAGATGATGAAAACCGGCGCAGAAATTCTATGTGAGTGTTTAATAAAAGAGGGCGTCGAGGTTATCTTTGGATTCCCCGGCGGTGTGCTGCTGCCTTTATACGATACCCTGCCGAGGTACCCCGAACTCAGGCACATACTGGTAAGGCATGAGCAGGGCGCCGCGCACGCAGCCGACGCCTATGCCAGGGTGACCGGAAAGATAGGGGTTTGCCTGGCCACTTCCGGACCGGGAGCAACCAATCTGGTTACCGGCATTGCCAACGCTTATCTTGATTGCGTGCCGCTGCTGGCCATCACCGGACAGGTACCGACCAATTTTATCGGCAAAGACGCATTTCAGGAGATAGACATTACCGGCATCACAATACCCATCACCAAGTTCAATAATCTTGTTACAGATGTCGAGGACCTGGCAATGCTGATAAAGGAGGCCGTCCATGTGGCGCTGACCGGAAAACCCGGCCCCGTGCTGCTGGATATACCCCGCGACGTGTTCCTGGGCAAAACCGAATTCATTTATCCTGATAAGATCGACCTGCCAGGGTTTAAACCGAAGCTCTTCGGCCATCCCTCGCAAATCAAGAAGGCAGCCGATCTGGTTAACACAGCCGAGAGGCCGGTCATTATCGCAGGCCATGGGGTCAACATCTCTTCGGCACACGTTGAGCTAAAGGAATTGGCCGAAAAATCGCAGGTGCCGGTAGTTACCACCTTCCTGGGCATAGGCTGCTTCCCCGAATCCCACGTGCTCAGCTACGGTTGGCTGGGCATGCACGGAATGGGTTATGCCAATAAGGCTGTCCACAGTTCCGACCTGGTGATCGCCATAGGCATGAGGTTCGATGACCGCGCAACCGGGCTGGTAGCCTCTTTTGCTCCCAATGCCCAGATAGTCCATATAGACGTAGACCCGGCGGAGATAGGCAAGAACCTGCCCGTCGATGTCCCCATCGTCGGCGATGTCAAGAACGTGCTTCAGGTGCTCAATAAGCAGATCGTCAAGCGCGAGCATATAGCCTGGCTGTCCCAGGTCGACGAATGGAGAGCCATGCACCCTGCAACCGAGGTAAGAGAGCATGAAGGCGTTCTCCCTCAATATATTATCAGGCAGATATACGAGGCCACACGGGGAGATGCGATAATAGTTACCGGCGTTGGACAGGCGCAGATGTGGGCGGCACAGTATTTTTTCTATGATAAGCCCAATAGCTTCGTATCGTCCGGCGGCCTCGGCACCATGGGCTTCGAGTTACCGGGCGCTATCGGAGTCAAGGTAGGCGCCCCCAATGAAACAGTCTGGTGCATAGCCGGAGACGGCGGCTTCCAGATGACAATCCAGGAATTGGCGACCATGGTCCAGGAGGACCTGGATATAAACATCGCTGTTTTTAACAATGGATACCTCGGCATGGTCCGCCAGTGGCAGGAGCTCATTTACAATAAACGCTATTTCGGGACCCAGTTGTATAATCCGGATTTTGTTAAGATCGCGGAAGCATACGGGATTAAGGGGGTCCGTGTAACCAAGAAAATCGATGTGCGGCCTGCCATAGAGAAATCGATGGCACACAAGGGTCCTTTCCTGATAGAGTTTGTGGTTGAGCCCGAGGAAAATGTTTACCCGTTCGTACCGCCTGGCAAGATGCTGGTTGAATTCCTCGAGTTGCCCAACCATGCAACCAGCTTGAAAAAATAGGCACTCACAAAATATATAGGGAGCATTTAGTTGATCAGGAAGCATATTCTAATAGCGCTGGTGCAGGACCGTCCAGGGGTGCTAAACCGTATTGCAAGCACCATACGAAGACGTAATTTCAATATCGACAGCATCGCGGTCGGAAGCATCGAGGTTCCTCATCTCTCGCGCATGACTATAGTAGTGGAAGGCGATGACGCCAAGGTCGAGCAGGTCAGAAAACAGCTCGATAAAATAATCGAAGTTATCAGGATATCGGACATAACCAACGATAACCCGGTGGCCCGCGAGATGGCCATGATCAAGGTAAAAGCTTCCGCTTCAACGCGTAGTGAGATCATCCAGATCACCGACATCTTCCGCGGCAACATTGTCGATGTGTCACCGGATTCGCTGATAATCGTGGTAACCGGCAACCAGGATAAAATAGAGACGCTGATCGAGCTGCTGCGTGGTTTCGGCATAAGGGAGCTGTCGAGGACCGGGACTATCGCCTTGCCACGCGGCGGGGCCGGGCCGCTCACTATTGAAGAGGACAAACCCCTCCGGCATGTTGTAGAGCACATTCCTGCTGAGGAAGAGGAACTCCCCAACTGGTAGGTAACCCGGATTTTGCCGAATTCATTATAATGTTAATTGTATTTTTTATAGGAGGAGATTATGGCAAAGATTTATTATGAGAAAGACGCGGATCTGGCGTTATTAAAGAATAAGGTTATCGGCATTATAGGTTACGGCAGCCAGGGTCATGCGCATGCGCAGAACCTGCGGGACAGCGGGGTGAAGGTGATCGTAGCGGAAGCCAAGGGTACCGAGGGGTATAAGGCCGCCAAGAAAGCCGGCTTCGATGTGTCGGACGCCGCCGACGTGGCTAAAAGGGCCGACGTTATCATGATGCTGGTCCCCGATCAGCTTCAGGCGAAAGTCTATAAAGATTCTATTGCAGACTATTTGACCAAGGGCAAGACTCTGATGTTCGCCCACGGGTTCAACATTCATTACGGCCAGATCGTGCCGCCGGATTTCATCGATGTGACCATGATCGCTCCAAAATGCCCGGGCCACATGGTCAGACAGCTGTTTGTTGAGAAAAGCGGTCCCCCCGCCATCATTGCGGTCTATCAGAATGCTTCGGGCAGAGCCAAAGAGCAGGCGCTGGCCTATTCCAGGGGCATCGGTTGCGCCAGGGCCGGCGTGATCGAGACAACATTCGAAGAAGAGACTGAGACCGATCTTTTCGGTGAACAGGCTGTCCTTTGCGGCGGCGTCACTTCCCTTATCCAGAGCGGGTTCGAGACGCTGGTGGAAGCCGGTTATCAGCCGGAGATCGCCTATTTCGAATGCCTGCACGAGCTCAAACTCATCGTCGACCTGATCTACAGGGGCGGCTTCGCCTTCATGCGCTACTCCGTTAGCGATACAGCCGAATACGGTGACTACACACGCGGCCCCCGGGTCATCAACGAGATGGTCAAAGATGAGATGCGTGAGATCCTGGAAGATATACAAAACGGCAGTTTCGCCAGAGAATGGATCCTGGAAAACCAGGCCAACCGCCCTGTCTACAATGCCCTCAAACGTAAAGGGGCACAGCATCAGATAGAGACCGTGGGCAAAAAACTGCGCTCAATGATGCCCTGGCTTAAATAGCCGGATCTGTCCCTTCCAAAATAAATCGAGGCAGGTGGAATATGAAAGGTGATCGTGTTCTCATTTTTGATACAACTTTGCGGGATGGAGAGCAGGCTGCCGGCACCAGCTTGAACTCCAAGGAAAAGCTTGAGATAGCCAAACAGCTTGAGAGCCTTGGCGTAGATATCATCGAGGCTGGCTTCCCCATAACTTCTCAGGGCGATTTCGATGCCGTGCGCATGATATCCAAAGAGGTGCACAACTCGACGATATGCGCCCTCAGCCATGCCAACGATGAAGCTATCGACAGGGCCTGGGAATCCATTAAAAAGGCCAAAAGCGGAAGGATTCATATATTCCTTTCTACTTCAGAGGAACATCTTAAATACCAGTTGAAAATGAGCCACGCCGAGGTCCTGAAATTGGCAATTGCCTCGGTAGAGCACGCCCATAAACTCTGTGATGACGTGGAATTCACGCCCATGGACACGACAAGAACAGAGATCAAATTTCTCTATCAGGTCCTGGAGGGAGTAATAAAAGCCGGGGCTACGACCGTTAACATCGCCGACACCGTCGGTTACGCAATACCATCCGAATTCGGCAGGCTGATCGAGGGCATAGGCAAAAATGTACCGAATATTTCCAAAGCCGTGATCAGTGTGCACTGCCACAACGACCTGGGCCTCGGTGTGGCAAACAGTCTGGAGGCTGTGCGCAGGGGCGCCCGGCAGATCGAAGGCACTATTAACGGAATAGGCGAACGCGCCGGCAATGCCGCCCTGGAGGAGCTTATAATGGCCATCCACACCCGGGCGGACCAGTACCGCATATCCACCAATATTCATACGGAGCAGATATATAGAACCAGCAGGTTGGTCAGCGATTTGACCGGCTTCGTGGTTCCTCATAATAAAGCCATCGTGGGCGCCAACGCCTTCCGCCATCAATCCGGGATACACCAGGACGGCATTATAAAAAAGGCCAAGACATACGAAATTATGGACCCCAAATCGGTGGGTATGCCGGCCAGCGCACTCGTACTGGGCAAGGTCAGCGGCAGGCACGCCTTTAAGGAAAGGCTGCTGGAGCTTGGCTATTCAATGGATGAGGAAGCGCTAAACCATGCTTTCAGAGCTTTCAAAGAGCTGGCTGATAAGAAGAAGACCATCACCGACCGCGATATCCAGTCTCTAATTGGAGAGGAAATACGTACTTCCTCGGAAGTCTATCACCTGGACCACGTGGGAGTATCCTGCGGCAACCAGAGCATGCCTACAGCCACCGTCCGGCTGATCGGGCCGAACAAAGAGGTGCTGGCAGATGCCGCCCTGGGCACCGGGCCGGTGGACGCCGTCTATAAAGCCATCAATCGCCTGGTACGTGTGCCCAATCAACTTACCGAATTCAGCGTTAACTCGATTACCGCAGGCATTGATGCTTTGGGCGAGGTGTTGATCCGCATTGAAAGCGACGGCGCCAGCTATTCGGGAAGGGGCGCCGATACGGATATCATCGTAGCCAGCGCCAAGGCCTACATGAACGCCCTTAACCGGCTTCTAGCAACCAAGAAAATGAGCCGGAAACAGGTGGAAAATGAGCCCTGAAATTATAGCCGCATTACGCTTACTGTTATCGGCCGTCCTGGGAGCAGCCATAGGCCTGCAGCGTGAGTTGTCCCAGAGACCTGCCGGCCTGCGTACTCACATATTGATCTGCATGGGCTCCGCCCTCTTCACAGTGGTCTCGGTGATCGGATTCAGCGGCACGGTCGACCCATCCAGGGTGGCCGCAGGTGTGGTTACAGGCATCGGCTTCATAGGCGCCGGCGTAATATTGCGCGGGGTAAGGGGAGACAAAATCGTGGGCATTACCACCGCGGCCAGCGTATGGATAACGGCTGCTATAGGAATTGCAGCCGGGGTTGGACTTTACATCATCGCTGTTGCAGTTACGGTACTGACGGTCATAGTATTGTGTATTCCAAAGGTAAAAGGATAATTAATGTACAGGAGCGGTTTACTTTGACACTTGCAGAAAAAATACTGGCAGCACATTCGGGTAAGGACAGCGTCAGCCCGGGAGAATTTATCAACGTTAAAGCCGACCTGGTGCTCTCCAACGATATAACGGCCCCGATTGCCATCAAAGAGTTTAACCGACTGGGAGTAGAGACGGTCTTTGATCCCAGTAAGATAGTCATGGTGCCGGACCATTTCTGTCCCAATAAGGATATTCAGTCTGCCGAGCAGGCGAAGATGATGCGAGACTTCGCCCGCAAACACAAACTGATCTATTTTGAAGTTGGCGAGATGGGCATCGAGCACGTTTTGCTGCCGGAGAAAGGCCTTGTGCTGCCGGGAGATACTGTTGTGGGGGCCGATTCCCACACATGTACCTACGGCGCGCTCGGTGCGTTTGCTACCGGCATGGGCTCCACCGATATCGCCATAGCTATGGCTACCGGCGAGATCTGGATGAAGGTGCCGCCAACTATTAAATTCGTATTCCATGGCAAGCCTGGAAAATGGGTCGGCGGCAAGGACTTTATCCTCTATATCATCGGCGATATCGGCGTGGACGGCGCACTTTATTCTGCCATGGAGTTCCACGGCGAAGCTATCGATGCCCTTCCCATGGACGGGCGTTTCACCATGTCCAATATGGCCATCGAAGCCGGGGGCAAGGCAGGCCTTTTCCATGTTGACGCCACTACACGGAAATATCTCAAGGGCAGGGCCAAACGGAAATACACGGAATACTTCTCCGATCCGGACGCCGCCTATGCGCGTGTGATTGAATACGACGCGGCTAAGATCGAGCCCCAGGTTGCCTTCCCGCATCTCCCTTCCAATACCCGGCCCATCAGCCAGGTGGGGAATATCCCCATAGACCAGGTGGTCATAGGCAGTTGCACCAACGGAAGAATAGATGACCTGCGCCTGGCGGCCCGTATACTAAAAGGCAAAAAGGTTGATAAGCGGCTGAGGACTATTATCATACCCGGTTCGCAGAGGGTCTACCTCGATGCCATGAAAGAGGGCCTTATCAAGAGCTTTATAGAAGCGGGAGCCGTAGTCAGCACCCCAACCTGCGGTCCCTGTCTGGGCGGATATATGGGAATACTGGCAGCGGGCGAGAAATGTGTCTCGACCACCAACCGCAATTTTGTGGGAAGGATGGGACACGTGAAATCTGAGATATACCTTGCCAATCCTGCTGTGGCAGCAGCCAGTGCCATATTGGGCAGGATAGCAAGTCCGGAGGAAATCGCATAATGGCACGTAAAGGTAAAGTTTTTAAATACGGATCCAACATAGATACGGACGCCATCATTCCGGCCCGCTATTTAAACCTATGGGAGCCGGCCGACCTAGCTCAGCACTGCATGGAAGACCTGGATGCCGAGTTTATAAGCCGGGTTGAGCCGGGAGACATCATCGTTGGGGAGCTCAATTTCGGCTGTGGCTCATCCCGTGAGCATGCCCCAGTGGCCATCAAAGCATCGGGCATTTCCTGTGTCATAGGCAAGAGCTTTGCCAGGATATTCTTCCGCAACGCTATCAATATCGGCCTGCCGCTGCTCGAATGCGAAGAAGCAGTCGACAATATCAAGGCGGGAGACATAGTGGAAGTCGACCTGGCAACCGGCAAGATAACCAACCTGTCCACGGGTAAGAGCTTCATATCCAAGCCATACCCTGATTTTATGATGGAAATAGTTAATGCCGGCGGCCTGGTTGAACATACTAAAAAGAAAATATCCGGAGCGAAATAACTTGAAATTCAATATTGCTGTCCTGCCCGGTGACGGCGTAGGTCCCGATGTTACAAATGAGGCGCAGCGCGTACTCCTCGCCGTCGGACGCCGATTCGGGCACCAGTTCAATTTCCAAAATGGCTTGATAGGCGGCGTTTCTATCGATAAATACGGGGAAGCCCTCACCTCAGAAACTCTGGAAATGTGCCGCAGTTGTGATGCCGTACTCCTGGGCGCCGTGGGCGGGCCCAAATGGGATGATCCCAATGCCGCGGTAAGGCCGGAGGACGGTCTACTTGCGATCAGGAAAGAGCTTGGACTGTTCGCCAACCTAAGGCCGGTCAAGATGTTAAGCATGCTGGAAAACTCCACCTCGCTTAAGCCCGAGGTCGTACGCAATGTCGATATGATGGTTATCCGTGAGCTGACAGGCGGTCTTTATTTCGGCAAGCCTAAAAGAAGGTGGAGTAACAGCAGGGGACGCCGGGCTATAGATTCCATGTATTATACCGAGGGAGAGATAGACCGCATCGTACGTGTCGGTTTTGAAGTAGCCCAGTCCCGGCGTAGGAAGCTCACTTCGGTCGACAAGGCCAATGTTCTTGAATCTTCCCGGCTATGGAGGCAGATTGCCACGGAAATTGCGGCTGACTACCCCCAGGTAAAGCTGGACCACATGCTTGTTGATGCCTGCGCCATGCGTTTTATACAAAATCCCGGCTACTTTGACGTTATAGTAACCGAGAACACCTTCGGGGATATATTGACTGATGAGGCCTCCATGCTGGCAGGCTCGATGGGAATGCTCCCTTCAGCCAGCCTGTCCGGTATCCCCGGCGGTAAACGCCGGGCCTTCGGCCTGTATGAGCCTATCCACGGCAGCGCCCCGGACATCGCAGGGATGAACATCGCCAATCCTATAGCTACGATCAAAAGCGCCGCCATGATGCTGCACTATTCCCTGGGACTTAACAACGAAGCTGACACCCTGGAAAATGCTGTGCTGAGGGCTTTGAACGACGGCTATCGCACCAAGGATATTATGAGCGACGGCATGAAGCAGGCAGGCACCGCCGAAATGGGCAAGTTGATCGAGGAAAGAATTTAGATTTGAGGATGGATGGTTATGCGGCATGTTGACTTATACGATACGACGCTGAGGGACGGCGCACAGCAGGAAGGCATATCTTTTACAGTATCCGATAAACTGCAGATCACTCAAAAGCTCGATGACCTGGGAATAAAATATATCGAAGGCGGATGGCCCGGTTCGAATCCCAAGGACACTGAATTCTTTAAAAAAGCGCGGAACCTGAAACTAAAACACGCCACACTGGTGGCCTTCGGCAGCACACGTCGTGTCGACGTTAAGGTCAGTGGGGATGCAGGCTTGCTGGCGCTGATAGAATCGGGCGCCAAGGTCGCCAACATCGTGGGTAAAGCCAATGACCGCCAGGTAAAACAGGTACTGGAAACCACCCTGGCTAATAACCTGGCTATCATACGCGAGTCCATCGCCCTGCTGAAATCTAAGGGGCTGACCGTATTTTTCGATGCCGAGCATTTCTTCGATGGATATAAGTCCAACGCGGCTTACGCAATCGAAACGCTGGTCGCCGCCGTAAAAGGCGGGGCGGATTGCCTGGTACTCTGTGACACGGACGGCGGCACCTTGCCTTCCGAAGCGGCCGACATCATAACCCGGGTTAAGAAAAAGATAAGTTGTCCCCTGGGCATCCACGCCCATAATGACTCCGAGATGGGAGTTGCCGTGACACTGGCTGCGATTGAAAGCGGCGTCGAGCACGTGGAGGGCACGATAAACGGTTATGGCGAACGCTGCGGCAACGCCAACCTCTGCTCGATCATCCCTGCCTTGCAGCTTAAACTGGGAATCAAGTGTATTACGGCTGGCCAACTGGCCCACCTTACGGAAGTATCACGCTTTATAGCCGAGGTGGCCAATTTGCCGCCGTCCTCGAATTTGCCCTACGTGGGAGGCAATGCCTTCCTGCACAAAGCCGGACTGCATGTTTCAGCGCTCTCGAAATGGGAGGAAAGTTACCAGCATATAGACCCGGCGCTGGTCGGCAATAATCCCAAGGTGGTTATCTCCGAACTGTCAGGCAAAAGCAATATCATTTATAAAGCCAGGGAGCTGGGCATACCGCTTCAGCCGCACGGCAAGGAAGCACGCCGCATACTAGAGCAGATCAAACAGCTTGAAAGCCTGGGATTCCAGTATGAAGATGCCGACGCCTCCTTTGAACTGCTGCTGCTCAGATCGCAGCCGGGCTATAAACCGCCTTTTAACCTGGTAGACTATATGGTTGTTGTGGAAAGGCACAGGCGTCTGCCTGCAGCCTACGATATAGGAGCGCAATTCCTGGCCGAAGCTACCATCAAGGTTAAAGTAGATAATAAACTCATGCACACTGCCTCGGAAGGCAACGGCCCGGTCAATGCCTTGGACTTCGCCCTGCGAAAAGCCCTGCTGGGATTCTACCCGGGCCTAGCCAAAGTAGACCTGCTGGACTACAAGGTACGTATTCTTGAAGGCAATAGCGGCACGGGCTCGCTGGTGCGGGTACTGATCGAATCAGGCAACGGTAAGGTTCAGTGGAGGACAGTAGGCAGTTCCACAAATATCATAGAGGCCAGTTGGCTGGCCCTCTATGACAGCATGGAATATTTCCTGCTAAAAATAGATAAGAAGACGAAAAGATAATCCAGGCTTATATCCAGCATAATAAAAAGAGGACGGCCCATGGGCCGTCCTCTTTCATTTCAACTTCAGCCGAAATTATACTATTCAGCTTTGATAATGGCAGCGACACCCTGTCCGCCTCCCTCGCACATAGTAGCCAGGCCATATTTGGCCTTATTTTCCTTAAGTGTCCTGGCAAGGGTTCCAACGAGCCTGATCCCACTGGCGCCCAGCGGATGGCCGATAGCCATAGCGCCGCCGTGGACGTTGACCTTGGCTTCAGGAATGTTGAACTCTTTCATGCAGTAGAGAGAAACTATCGCGAAAGCCTCATTGATCTCCCAGAAATCGATGTCATTGGCTTTCAGGCCTGCTGCAGCAAGTGCTTTTTTGCTGGAGGGGACCGGTCCGGCGCCCATGAGGGTAGGATCGACACCGGCCATGCCGAAGGAAACGAAGCTGGCCATCGGTTTAAGGCCCAGTTTCTTGGCTTTGTCTTTGGACATGATCAGCATGGCAGTGGCGCCCGCATTCAACGGGGAAGCATTGCCGGCTGTGATCGAGCCGTCGGGTTTATAGGCAGGTTTTAAGCCGGCCAGCAACTCCAGAGTCGTGTCGGCCCTGACGTTAGCATCATAATCAAACATCTGCTTGCTGCCGTCGGGAAGGGTAATCTCTACGGGTAGGATCTCGCCTTTGAGCCATTCCTTGTTTTTGGCAGCCAGTTGATGCGACCTCGCAGCGAATTTATCCATCGTTTCCCTGCTGATGCCGGACAGTTCCTGCAGCTTCTGAGCGGTAAAGCCCATATTCAACGAGAACATCATGTCCAGTTTCTTATATTGAGGTTCGGTAAATAATTTGTCGGGAAATTTGATGGCTCCGCCACCACCCATCGGGATGTGGGTCATATGCTCGATACCGCCGCAAAGCACGACATCGGAATAGCCGCAAGCGACAGCCATGACACCAGTCCTGAGCCCGCAAAGAGCGGACCCGCACTGCTGATCTACCTGCTGGCTGGAAACCTCGAACGGCAGGTCAGCGAAAAAGCAAGGAATTTTGCCGCCGAAGGTGAAATTCTCAAGAACCGGGTTGGCTGTGCCTACTATGGCCTCATCGATTACTTTCTGGTCAAGCTTATTCCTCTTGATCAGCTCTTTCCACAGGAGCGCCAGCACCTCATCCATTCTCCATCCATTCAATAAATCCTTCTCGGGTTCCTTGGGACGGGACCGGGAAAACGCCGAGCGTAAATAGTCGATAATTACTACTTCTCTTGCTAGACCCATGGCTTATCACTCCTTATTAAAAATTTCTGGGTAAATTTTACACGATTACCTTTGAGAGCACAAATATGCGGCTCTTGAGCAGACAATTTTAGCTTCAGATCAACCTTTTATTACACCTATGGGTACGGCCCTGGCAACCCGGCTCGATATGCCTGCTTCCTGCGTAATATTGATGACATCATCCACGTCCTTATAGGCAGAGGATGCTTCCTCCGCCAGCGATTCCATGCTGCCGGTCCTGACGTAGATACCCCTGGCAGCAAGGTCCGCTGCCACAACTTTGCCGCTTTGTGCCCTCCTGGCTGCTCCCCTGCTCTGCACCCGGCCGGCTCCATGGCAGGTGGAACCGAATGTCTCCTGCATGGCCCTTTCAGTGCCCAGCGCAATATAGGAACACCGGCCCATATCCCCGGGTATCAGAACAGGCTGACCGATGGCGGCATACCTGGAAGGCACTCCCGCTTGCCCAACCGGGAATGCACGTGTAGCGCCCTTGCGGTGCACGCACAGCTTCTGGCTCTTGCCTTCAATAATATGATCTTCGATCTTAGCGATATTGTGGGCCACGTCATAGACCTGTTCCAGCCCTATATCCTCTTCCTTTCTGCCGAGGACCTTGACAAATGACTCTCTGGCCCAGTGGGCGATGCACAGCCTGTTGGCCCAGGCATAATTGGCAGCGCAAGCCATCGCCGCCAAATAGTCCCGCCCTTCCTGCGATTCAACCGGCGCACAGGCAAGCTGGCGGTCGGGTAAATTTATGCCGTATTTTGTTACGGCCTGACCCATAATCCGCAGGTAATCATCGCATATCTGGTGGCCCAGCCCCCTCGATCCGGTATGGATCAAGAGCAGCACCTGCCCGACGAAGGTAATCCCCATCACACGAGCTGCTTCCTTATCGTATATTTCGCTTATTACCTGGACTTCCAGGAAATGGTTGCCCGATCCCAGGGTGCCCAGTTGCGGCATGCCGCGCTTTTTCGCCCTGTCGCTAACCCTCTCAGGGTCGGCCATCGTCATGCATCCGTTCTCTTCTGTAACCTCCAGGTCATTCGCTTCACCATAGCCGTGTCTTACAGCCCAGCCGGCGCCCTGCCTGAGCAGCTCATCCACCTCCCTCTCGCTTATCTTGATCTTTCCTTCGGAACCTACCCCGGAAGGCACATTCATGAAGAGATGGTTGATCAGCTGCTGAATTCTGGGTTTAACTTCCTCCTCGCTCAGATTGGTGCGCAGCAGCCGGACTCCGCAGTTGATATCGTAGCCCACGCCTCCGGGAGATACCACTCCATCACGCACCCGGGTGGCAGCCACACCACCGATGGGGAATCCGTAACCCCAGTGTATATCCGGCATGGCCATGGAACTGCCTACGATGCCCGGCAAAAAGGCCACATTAGCCACCTGTTCCAGCGACTCTTCTTCCCTGATAACGCTCATCATGCGGTCATCGGCGTAGATCAGGCCAGGCACTTTCATGCCGCTCTTGTAGTCCTGAGGTATTTCCCAGCGGCATATGCCGGTCTGCCTTATTTTTCCATGCCAGGGGCTCATGATATCCTCCCACAGTGTCTAGATATCAAATATGATCGCAGCCGAATAAACATTGTTTTCCTTCACAATATTTAGATTATGGTAAGTAGCAGCCTTGACTTCACGTTTTATAACGTGTCTTTGGGGATCCAGTTTCTCGCCATAGCATATGGCTGTTAACCGGCCCCCATCGTGAATACTCAGAGCAAAATCATTAAAAATGAGGTGTTCGGCGTCCAATTCGTAGACCAGCCCGTTAAGCCATTCTACCAGCAGCGTGACGCTATCCTGCTCCTGTAAAACGATTTCTTTGCTCAGCTTGTTTTCGACCTTGCTTAAATCCGTTATCAGGCTCAGCATGCCCGTAGCGGCATTTTTAAATAGTTCAGCCAGGGTGTACCCGTAGGCCATAATGCCGATATCCGCCGTATGGTCGATGATTTCAAACTGCTTCTCCAAAGCAAATACATTATAGCTCAGCTAGAATCCGTCGTATCATAATTAGCTTGACGTAGTTAATTAACGGATGCTACCATAGTAAACCTTGGGCCGCTAGCTCAATTGGTAGAGCAGTTGACTCTTAATCAACCGGTTCACGGTTCGAGTCCGTGGCGGCTCACCAAGCTTTTTAGAAACCATTAGGAGAATTCCGTGAAAACATCTAACTATTGTCTGAATATAGTGCTCGGCTTACTTGCCATGTCGACCGGTTTGATCTCCGGCTGCGCAACCCAACAGACGCAGGGGACTCAGTTAGGGGCGCCTATTTTCCAGGATGATTTCACGAATCCCCAAAGCGGCTGGTATGTTTACAAAGCCGATTCGTCAAAAGGCGGGGCATATGAGCAGGGTGACTACAGCGTATGGTCAGTCGGCAAAAATACGGTTGTTGTGCTGAACCCCAAAACCACGCAGCAACTGGGTAATTTTGAATCAGAAGTTGATGTCAGAAAGACTTCTACATTAAACGGGGCTGCGATGGGAATTATCTACCGGCTGGATGCCAACGGGAACTACTACCGGTTTGCCATCACCGACAACCAGACATATTACGTAAGCAGCGGCGTCAAGGGCCTGGAAAGGGAAATACAGCCCGAAACTCCTTCCGATACCATAAAGCCAGGCAACGAATTTAACCAACTTAAGGTAGTCTGCTCGGGGGATAACCAGGATTTTTACATCAACGGCAGCAAGGTTGCCAGCATCACTGATAATACCTCTTCGAAAGGGGAATTGGGTATAGCGTTCGGCAACTGGACGCCTTCTGAAAATTTCACCTTCACAAACTTTAAGCTATACAGTCTTAAGTGAACCTTAGCTAAAACGCCTTTTCAATCCCTTGAAGTAGTGCTCAACAGTATGAGGGATAGTGCTAAATAAGCAGTTTCCCGTACGGTTAGACAAATTTCAACGCTTCATCTCCCCCTCACAGCTCTGGTTACTTCTTATCCCAATATTTAAAAAACGTCTTATACAAAACCCATAAATAAGTTAATAGAAATACCGCCCATATTATGACTATGTACTGAATAATAAACTGTGCAAAATATGTGCCAAAGAGTATACCAATAGAGATAAGTGTTACCTTCAGCCAAACATAGTCCCAATAACTATAACTTTTAGCGGCATTGATTACTTTGCCGATAAATCCTTTCATATATGTTTACCTCCATCTATAAAAAACGCAAAAATAAATAACCTTAAAGCTAATTATACAATGTCAAGTGACCCTACCCCTGTTTATAGTCCAGCATGAATTAGAATTTTCTCGGTTTTGAGGGCATCCCCTTTTCTGTACCAGCCGTAATGTTAGTTTTGCGGATTTACCGTTGACAGGGCATATTCCAGTGGGCTTAAATCGCCCAAAGAGCTATGTGGCCTGAACTCATTGTAATCTGTCCTCCAGGCTTCTGTAGCTTCTCTTGCATCTCTAAAGCTTATGAACCAATTCTGATTCAAACACTCATCCCGCAGCTTGCCGTTGAAGCTTTTTATGTAGATTGCACGCAAAACCTCTCCTGAAACTATGAGCATTACAAGGGAAGCCTCCCCTTTCTGTAAGGCGACTGAGCATATCCTGTATCCCTCTTGACTTCATATTAAATATAGTCCCATTTTGGTTATTAGAAGAAATGTATTCCTTTAAGAGTTCTGCTGTTTTTTCAGCTGGTTGGTTAACTTTTTGATGCAAATGAGTTATAGTAGAAACACCTTCGCGTTCTCGTTCGTGGGGGAGTGTCGGAACTGGCAGACGAGCATGACTTAGGATCATGTGCCGCAAGGCGTAGGGGTTCGAGTCCCCTCTTCCCCAGGGGAATCCGGAGCAAATATTTTTTCAGGTGATGAGATGGCTATAGAAGTTAGAAAAACCAAACACAGCAAGATCAGCAAGGTAGATTTCGCCGGGCTGGGCTTCGGAGATATATTCAGCGACCACATGCTAAAAATGGCCTATGGTAAAGGCCGGTGGGGCGCTCCCAAGATCGTGCCGTTCGGACCTATGAGGATATTCCCTTCATTATCTACACTGCATTACGGTCAATCGGTCTTCGAAGGGCTTAAGGCCTTTTATGCCAAAGACGGCTCTATCAATGTGTTCCGGCCGGAAAGGCATATCGACCGCTTTAACCTGTCCTGTCACCGGCTCTGCATTCCGCCGGTGGATAAGAAGGTCTTTTTTGAAGGCCTGGTGCATCTGCTGCGGATCGATAGGGAGTGGATACCCAAGCAGAAGGGCTATTCCCTTTACATCCGTCCCTTTGCTTTCGCCATGGACAGCACGCTGGGCGTTCACGTGGCAAACACCTATCAATTCATGATTATACTTTCGCCCGTAGGCGCTTACTATAAAGAGGGATTCAACCCGGTTAAGCTGGTCACTGCCGTCGAGCATGCCAGGTCGGTGGAAGGGGGCTGCGGCGCGGTCAAAACGGCCGGCAACTATGCGGCCAGCCTTTTCGCGGCCAATGAAGCCCAGAAAAAGGGATTCACACAGGTGCTCTGGCTTGACGGCGTCCACCGCAACTATATCGAGGAAGTCGGCACCATGAACGTGTTCTTCCTGATCGACGATGTGCTGGTGACCCCCCACTTGAGCGGTACCATACTCGCAGGTGTCACTCGCGATTCGGTCATACAGATTGCCAGGGACTGGGGTATGGAGGTCAATGAGCGCAGGATCAGCGTGGACGAACTGATGAAAGCGGCCGACAGCGGCAGGCTCAAGGAGGCCTTCGGCACCGGTACTGCGGCTGTAATATCTCCGGTCGGCACAATCAGGCATAAGAATAAGACCATCACCATTAATGAGGGCAAGACCGGCAAGCTGGCATTGAAGCTGTATAATACGATAACCGGTATCCAATACGGTGAGAAGCCCGATAAATTCAAATGGATATATAAGATAAAGTAATCCGTTTCATTTGAAAACCGGGCATTGTCAATACCTGAACGACGAGTGCAGAGTCCTTGACACTGAATTAATGCAAAATATATACTTTACTCTGCATTTCGAAAGGGCCATTAGCTCAGTTGGTTAGAGCACAGTCCTGATAAGACTGGGGTCTCTGGTTCGAATCCAGAATGGCCCACCATCTTAGGTAATATTATTACCCAACTTTAGCTGTGATTTGATCAAATTAAAATCAGACAATTACCATTTTAGCTTCGATCTTTGGCAATATCATTACCATTGAACAAACATCGGTATGTATGTTCAACCATGATAATAAACATAGGTCTATGATGACTGCTGTTCTTCTAGGCTAGCATTGCTGATCTTTTGAGGGCAGGTCACTCTATTCAACAAGTCGTACTGCCGGAGGTATCCAGGACTTGTCTACTACCTGCTTCTGCGGCCAGTATAGTCGCAGTGTCAATGAAAAACCACCGCTGGCAGGAGCTGGCAACCAGTTGGGTATCTTAGCAGAGTCAGGCGAATCGCGCTGTATATAAAGATCAATTGAGCCGTCGGGATTCTTTGTCAGAGGCGGATCACTTAATGAGCCCAGGCAGTATCTATCGATCGGGTTGGCTGCAAACAGGATTTTTTCATTATATATAGTAATCGACCAGAAGCCGTTTACCGGCGGTATCTCATTCTTATTGAAATGAATTACATATTTGTTAGCGCTTGAAAATTTAGCCCCATCGCCGCTGGTTGATGCGGAGGCATAGAAAGCGTCATCAGTTAGATTAGCGCCCAGCCCCCGATAAGCTATGGCTGCTCTCAGTATGTAGTTAGTCCCGTAATTGCCGGTATCGTAGGAGAGTTGCCACCCGTTCTTGATAGTACCCATTCCCCCGGCAGGAATTTCAGTCAGAGCGGACTGATAGCCAGTTTGGATTGCCGACTTAACGCCATTGTCCAGTCCCGCAAAATATGACTTATAGTCAACTTCAGTCTTGATACCTATCTTTGCCATCCTATCCAGTATTGGCGCGTCTGCTTGATACGGAGGGTTTTCAATCATCAACTGGCAGACATAGTTGAAATAGCTCGCTGCATCCAGAGCCAGCAACTGGTTCAGAGGAGAGACTTTGATATTGACAGTCGGGTCGACAGGGACATTAGTCGGCGGCACATAATTGGTACCCCAGGCAGAGAGCGGTGTTAGTTTCAGCTGGTCTTGAAGTTTCGATACGTTCTGGTAGTCGGAAGGACCGGTACAGGCGATGCGACCGACTATCCAGACCCATCTGGTCGAAGACTTCATTTCTGTGATGCCTTCAGGTAATTTGCCACTCCAATTCGGGCCGGTGATGGCAAAATTGCCAGATCCGGTACCGGTAGTGCGTGAGCCAGGCGAGGCAAAAGCATCGGTCCAGTAATTAAGCATAGGCATCAGGTAGTAGCGGCCTTGAGTGTCTGGCAGAGAAATGATAACAGGTTCTTTCGCGGTATCAATCCAGGCTGATGAATAAAGCGTGTCGGCATTAGGGTTTACTACATTAGTAAATGTCGCATCAGGAAATACTTTCTTATTCGCGAATTGGTTAACCGGTGCCCCGTTCGTATTGGGTGCGGGGACTGCTGTGAGAACCTGCCGGGTCAGGTCCATGATAACCAGCGGGAAGCCGTATATAGTGGCATCATAGGCGATCTGCTGAGCCTCTTGCTGATTTACGGTTTGCTGGGCTGAGTGCTCCCCGAGAGTACATCCTGCAGCGACGGTACTTACTGTGAGCAGTAATACAATGAGAACCAGAAACTTGTGCAGAATTACGTTTTTCATACAACACTAGTCCTTAACACTGGCCTGCCCCAAGTATTTATACCACTCTTAAGTTAGGAACACAATTATTGTGGCAAGTGTATGAGATCCAATCATACGCATGGAATGACGTTCAATGGCATGAATGCGTGGACTTAAATTAAAGGATAGATATTAGGTAATTAGATGATTATTCAAATAACCATGCATCAACAAAACGGGCATCTGGTCGGCGCCGAAGCCACGCTGGATGTTATATGGATCCTACCATAAAATTCGCATTTAATGGCGTAGCCTATGCGGCCGACCGTAATGCCATTACTATTATTCTTTGATGGCACCTTCGCATTTGGCTCGCCATATCTACGGCCGCAATTTGGACACTTGGTTGAATCAGGTGGTATAGTGCATCTGCATTCGGGACATTGTAGATCTGTTATCTTATCCTCCTATGAGCAATTGTTGAAGCGCTGGGATAAGCTCTTTGCTCTCAAACAGAAGTTCGGGAACTGTCCAGAATGGCCCACCAATCAATCCATTCGTTCACCTGCAGACAATCTTAAGACATAACTATATTCTGGCTTGGGGACTCTGATGCTTTCATTTTGGGCACAAACGCTTACCCTAAGGAATTGAAATAATTAAAAAAGCCCGAGATAAACCTCGTGAAATGCCCGGTAACCCGGACTATCGCCAACTCTATGTAATTGTCTTTCCTGATGTCCTGTTATAAATTTATGTTGTCCGGTCATTTTCTTTCCTTGACTAAGTTCTGTCAGGTATGTTTGGTAATCTTCATTTGCGCCCACGGATTATGAGTATACTAGCACGCCAGTGAGGTGGCTCTAATAGAGCCACCTCACTGGCCGGTATCATCCACGACTACAGGCTTTTAGCCGTGCAGGCTGCCGACAATCGCCCATATTCCGACGATGATAAGATAGATACCGATTATGTAATTGAGTATCCTGGGGAAAATCATTACGATGATGCCAAAAATAAGCGTGATAATTCCCCATAGTAAACCTGAAGGTTGCCACATAACTACACTTACCTCCTAATAAAGGCAACTAGTTCAAAAATTTGAACTAGCCCCGCTTGGCCGGAATGTCCCTTTTACCTGGCAACAGCGATAATAGCCAGAATGCCGATGATAATCAGGTAAATGCCGACGATCCACGCCAATATGGAAGGCATCAAGATGATCAAGATGCCCGCTAATATGGACAGTATCCCCATCAACCAACCACTTACTTTAGGCATGACAAGACTCCTCCTTTAAAAATAGATACTTATATGTTAAATGGCTAAGAATGTAATAATCATATAATTCAGTAAAAATATATTAAAAAGTTATGAAATTTTTGGATTGTTTCCAACGGGGATTAAGGATACGCTTGAGGACTTGCCGGCAGGGTTTTCTTGAAAATAGTCAGGGCTATTTTTTTAAAATATAGCCCATTTTAGGGGCGGTAACTATGATTTGGGGTTCATCGGGTTTCTCTTCGATTTTCTTTCTAATACGGCTGATCCATGTCCTGAGGAATTGAATGTCATCACGGTATTCAATCCCCCAAACGCGGATTAATAGCTCCTCGTAGGTCATGAGGCGGTCGGCATTTAAGGCTAATTCGCTTAGCAACAGCCATTCGATCCGGGTTAAGTATATTTTGTTGCCTCTAACCATTACCTTATGTGCCTTGAAATCGATGGTTATATCGCCCAGAGAAAGCTCATCTGGAATTTTAGGTTCATCGGGTCTAAACCGGCGCATCACTGCTTCAATTCTGGATACCAGTTCCTCAGGATTAAAAGGCTTGGATATATAGTCATCGGCCCCCATTTCAAGCCCTGTTATTTTGTCACGTACACTTCCCTTGGCGCTGAGAAATATGACGGGTACCGTTGAAAAACCACGGATCTCCTTAAGCACAGCCATGCCATCCATTTCAGGCATGACTACGTCAAGCAAGACCAGGTCGGGCTGGCTGGCATGGAACTGCTTTAAAGCCTCAAGACCGTTGCTGGCGGTTACCACTTCGTATCCCAGGGTTCTCAGGTTTGATCGGATAAAATTCTGGATCCGTATTTCATCGTCAACTACCAGTAACCGGCACTTTTTCCCACTTTGTTTTCTAACAGCCATGTTATCTAAAATAATAATATCCGGATGGGAAGGACGTCAAGATACATACTGTTTGACAAATATCGGTATGTGCCCTAAAAATTAGTTATGCGCAGAAATGCCGGGCAGGTTCGGGATATCAGAACCGGCATTATGGTGGGAGTAATAAAATGAGAGACAGCCGAAAAACAAAAGCTCAACTTATTGAAGAACTGGGCTTATTGCGTCAGGGGACGGAAAAAAGATTATCAGCAAAAACCAGGAGTGGCAGTGCGAAGAAACTTTTGGAGGATTCTGAAATTCGCTACAGGCGTCTTTTTGAAACGGCACAGGATGGCATACTGATTCTCGATGCCGATACCGGTCAAATACTGGATGTCAATCCGTTTCTAACAGACATGCTGGGATATCCCCACAAGGAATTTGTAGGAAAGAGGCTCTGGGAGATAGGGCCTTTCAAAGACGTTGAGGCAAGCAAAGCCTCCTATCGGGAATTGCAGGAGAAAGAATACGTACGTTATGAGGATTTGCCGCTTGAAACCAGGGACAAACGTCAAATCGAGGTGGAATTTGTATCCAATATATATAAAGTCGATCATTCCCGCATTATCCAGTGCAATATCCGGAATATAACGGCACGCAAACAGATCGAACGGCAGATGAGGTTTAATGCGGAGGTGCTCGACAAGATCAGCGATGCGGTAGTTGTCATTGATAATAAGGGCATAGTAAATTACTGGAATAAAGGTGCAGAGCGCCTGTACGGCTTAAGTGAGGAGGAAGCGTTTGGGCAGCCTTTAGGGGAACTTTATCAATTTCTCTGGGTGAAACCCGAGGATGAGCAGGCTTCAGTACAAGCTTTGAAAACAAGAGGGTTCTGGTCGGGAAACAATATTCATATAAAGCGGGACGGAGTACGGTTATATGTTCAGTCATCTGCAAGCGCGATCAACGACAAGGACGGCAAAGTAATAGGGATGCTGGCCGTTATCCGTGACATCACCGGGCACACGGAATTAGACCATTTGAAAGACGAGTTCATCGGCCTGGTATCGCACGAACTGCGCACACCGCTGACGGTTATTATCGGGAGCCTGGAAACAATCCTGAGCAAGCATGGACTCCTTCCTCAAGATGAGATAAACGGACTTCTTAACGATGCCTTCTTCGAGGCTGAATCGTTGTCCCATATTTTAGAGAATCTGCTTGAACTTTCCCGCACGCAGGCCAGACAGTTGCAGCTCTACCCCGAGCCAATGAGAATTGAAAAAATGGCAAAGGATGTGGTTAAGGAATTCAAAGGGCAATCTGCGCGCCAGTTTATACTGGATTTTCCCGGCGAGATACAGCCGGTGGAAGCCGATATATTACGAGTCAGGCGGATATTATACAATCTGATGCAAAATGCAGTTAAATATTCGCCCGCTGGAAGCAAGATAGAAATCTTCGGCAGGCAGGATCCGGATTGCCTGGTTATCGGTGTCAGAGATCATGGCAAAGGTATATCCGCGGCGGATCAGGCCAGGCTTTTTCATTCTTTTCAGCGGTTGGGGTTAGAGCCGTCCGCTGATATTAAAGGAATCGGATTGGGACTCATGGTATGCCTGCGGCTGGTGGAAGCCCACGGTGGAAAAATCTGGGTTGAATCGGCGCCGGGGAAAGGCTCTACCTTCTACTTTACCCTGCCTGTAACACAATCTTGAAGCAGAGCAGCTAACAAATTCCGCGTGTACCGTGCCGTCCGGATCGGGACTTCTATCAGGTCAAGTGTGTTTTCCCAACTGATTAGGCCGGGGCCTGCTCATCTCGTCCAAAAAGTCATAACTATTTAACTTTCTGCCTGCTTATTATATTACTTTTCCATTCTCAGCTTGCCATAATTTTTAAAGGAGGTGGTTATGAATATCTTGTTGATTATTGGCATTATTCTCCTGGTTTTGTGGCTGCTGGGTTTATTCGCTTTTCCTTCTTTGGGCTCGCTGGTTTATATAGCACTCGTCGTTGGGGTTATTCTAATAATTATCTGGCTGATACGAAGAGTGTATAGGCCACACTGGTGGCAGCGGTAGCGGTAAAAACGCGGTAATGATGTGGCCGGATATTTGTAATTGGCGGTCACGCAAGATATAGGACGAGTCGATTTCACAGGCAATAAATTTTAGGAGGTATACATACATTGAAAAGGTTTGTCTTTCTTTCTTTATCACTATTAGCATTACTGATTCTAATCCCCGGTTGTTTTACACTAACCCCGACACCCTATCCGGCTGGAACGACTCCGGTTATCATGGTATTCAGCAATTTCCCGTCCAGCATTAATCCCGGCGACAGCACAACTCTGTTGTGGAATGTTACCGGAGCTACATCGGTGAGCATAGACCAGGGTATAGGTCAGGTTGATGTTGCGGGGACCAGGGTAATATCACCCGGTCAATCAACTGTTTATACTATGAGCGCTACCAACTCTGCCGGTACCGTTACCCGAACAGTGACTACTACGGTCAGCTCAGCGCTGCCCCCTCCGGCTATGCCCTTTGCGGTAACCAGTGTTGTAGCCAATTCGACGCCTGCAACCTTCAGCGGTTCCTGTCCCAAAACCTTCACCTTTTACGCTACTATCACCGTTAACGGTCCCGGCACGGTTACTTACAGGTGGGAAAGAAGCGATGGCGGATATAGTGATGTCCAGAGCCTCACCTTTTCCCAGGCCGGTGCAAAAATAGCAACATTTCAGTGGGATTTGGGTCAAACGGCTTCCGGTTGGCATCGTATCCACATTTTGACTCCTTATGATGCAGCATCGAACCCGGTATATTACACACTCAATTGTAATAGCGGATCACTGGTGACGGGCATCATCGTGGGTATTGATGAGTTCCCATTCACCGGTCCCTGTCCCAAGGCCATTCACTTTTGGGGCACTATCGCCGCCAGTGGTCCCGGTGCAGTTACTTACAGGTGGGAGAGAAGCGACGGTTCTACTCTTCCGGTTGGTACCATCAACTTCACTTCCGCCAGTTCGCAGACCGTCACGGACCTGTGGACACGCAGTGATGGTTCCGGATGGGAAGGCCTCCATGTCCTTACGCCCAATGATGTGTCATCGAGTCAAATCGCCTTTACAGTGACGTGTTATAACCAGACTCCTCAATAGAAGACATATTTCCCAGCACGATTAAGAGAAAATGGATTTGCTGCCATTGGTGGACGGAAAGCCGTCTCCAATGGCAGCAGTTACTTTACAATCCAATGTCATCACTGCCCCGTAAGGCATAAAAAAAGAGGCCTGGGGGCTCGGGAGCCCCCAGGCCCCCCTTTTAGAATAGCAATGATCTGTTTTCCCGTGTGCCTCTATCTACAGGTAATCTCGACTCCTCTGATGAGGGGGTATTGACTTAATACGTTACAGTATATTAGAATATCTGCAATTAGTACGTATAGTACGTAAAAGACACGGTCAGTATATGCAGGAGGTTTCAAAGTGAAAAATAGGAACATAGTCTGGCTGGGTGTATCTATAATCATGATACTCGCCATTCTACCGGTGTTGGCCTGTGCGCCAACCGCAACGCCAGCAGGCACTATTCCCATGGTGATTTCCACAAACCCGGCCAATGGCGCCCAAAATGTGGTTGGCCACACCCTGGTTACGGCCACCTTCAATGAGGCGATGAACGCATCGACCCTCAATACCACAACATTTACCTTAGTGCAGGGGTCTACGCCTGTTTCGGGCAAGGTGACTTACGCCGGCACAAAGGCGACTTTTACACCGGATGCCGATCTCAATCTCTGCACTACATACACTGCCAGGATTACTACCGGTGCTCAGGACCCTGCGGGCAATGCACTGGCAACTGACTATGTTTGGAATTTTTATACATCGTGTGCCTCAGGAACCGGCGCACCTGTAGTGGGTGGGACAACTACAGTTGGAACAAGTGGATATAGCGTAGGAGGTATTTTTGGAGGAGGAGGAGGAACCCCGGCATCGGGAGTTGGCACTACTATTCCTACGGTGACTGGTACAAACCCGTACAGTGGTCAAACATGTGTGGGCGTCAACAGTCAAATCACTGCCACTTTCAGTGGGATAATCTCATCGATTACCAACATTACCTTTACCCTAATGCAGGGGAATACACGCGTTCTCGGAACGGTGACCTACGCCGGCACAAAGGCGACTTTTACGCCGGCAGTCGCGCTCCTGCCCAACAGCACATTTACCGCCACTGTTGCCATCAGGGCCGGCAGTTCACTGCCCGTTACCCATGCCTGGACTTTTACCACATGTTCAGGCCTACCCATGGTGCTTTCCACCGTCCCGATTAATAATGATCTGGTGTGTTGGCCGCCCAATGGTTCAATCAGCGCCATCTTCAATCATCCGATGAACCAATTAACGATTAATCCCGCCACCTTTGTGGTAAAGCAGGGGGCTACGACTGTTGCCGGAACGGTGAGCTACAGCGGCCTCACGGCAATCTTTACGCCGACGGCCCCCGCTTTCGCGATCAGCAGCACCTATATTGCCACGATTACCACTGGGGTTGCAGACCTGTCCGGCAACCACCCGGCGGCTCCCTATACGTGGATCTTTAACACCTGCTCATCCACAGACACCACCCCACCCACGGTGATTTCCACCATCCCGGGCACGGGTGCCACGGGCGTGCCCATCAATACCGCAGTCGCAGTCACCTTCAGTAAGGCCATGAACCCCTTAACGCTTAATAACCTCACCTTTACCCTGGCGGATATAACTCACCCGGCACCTATCACTGCAACCTCAATACTCACCATTGGCGCCGTGGCGACCTTTACGCCGAATGCCAATCTCACAGCCGGCGACACATATACTGCCACTATTACTACCGGGGTCACGGACCTGGCCGGCAACCACCTGCTGGCTTCGTACCATTGGAACTTTACCGTACTTGCGTCAATACCACCACCGCTAGGCCCATTGCTGCCGCCCCTGCTGACGGCCGGCAATTACACGATTCTAACAGAAACAGGAATCTCAAACTCTGGAGCCTTTCCTTTGACTACGATTACTGGAGATATTGGAACGTTATCCGCAGCGACTTTAATAACCGGATTTGGGACACTACCGCTGGTTCCCCCTGGTGAATATTCAACATCACTCGAGGTTATTGGAAAGGTTTATGCGTTCGACTATGCGACCCCAACTCCGGCTAACCTGACCGCGGCTGAAACTCAAATGACCAACGCCTACACTCAAACCGCCAATGCAAACGATGTTGCCCCTGTTGTCGATACTGGCGCCAGCGGAGAGCTGGCCGGGTTGTCACTCGTTCCCGGTATTTATAAATTTGACTCCTCACAACCCAACGTTACTCTCCATGGCACTCTCCATCTGGCGGCTGTCGGCGCAAATGATACCTGGATCTTCCAGATACCGGGAACTCTCACTGTATTCCCCGGTTCGAACGTTATCGTGGACCCCCCCGGACAGGCCAAGAATGTATACTGGCAGGTGGCCGGCGTTCCTCAAATCCAGTCGAGTGCTAGCACTCCAACTACTTTTAGCGGAATTATACTGTCTTATCTCGGTATCGCAGTGGGAGACCATGCAACTATTCACGGCAAGGCGCTGTCACAGGCTGCCGTTACCTTGATCGCCGATCAAGTTTTGCTGCCGTAAAGCCTATCCTCTATAAGGCATAAAAGAGGCCCGGGGGCTTAGAGCCCCCGGGCCTCTTACATTATTGTGTGTGCCTTAGCCTGAGCCGGAATATTTTGCTTTCCGGTTGTAATAGACGGAGTTGCTTATCCCATGCCTTCCGCAATAGATCCGCTGCTGTTGCTCCAGCCTCAGCTTCTTTGGGAAGGCCGCCTCAGAAACGGCCAAATGTCACAAGTATTTAATGTATCCAGACCCGATTATATAACTATTCTATGATCGTGTTGCTATTATTTCCTAAAAGTAATTTAAAGGAGGCAATACTATGTCAGTAAGAGTCCAGTTGGAATTGTCAGACGAAGAGGATAAGATCGTCGAGGTTTACAGGATCGAACACAACAAGAAGACCAACGAGGAAGCTATCAGGGAAATTATTAAGCAGCACAAGGACCTGCATTCGTTCAAGGAAAAAAATAAAAAGAATTGGCTGAAAGATTTAACGCAATAATACCAAAAATGAAGGCCGCCTAATAGGTATTTCAACTTAAAATTTAATAGTTTAAAAGGAGAACACCATGGATATCCTGTTAATTATAGGTATTATTCTCTTGGTTTTATGGCTGCTGGGTTTATTTGCTCTCCCAGCTTTGGGCGGGCTGATCTATATAGCACTGGTCATTGCGGTTATTCTCATTATTATCTGGTTGCTGCGAAGGGTATTCAGGCTTTTTTAACCTGTTCAACCTTTATGCAGGTTATGCTTCATGGGACTATACCGGACTATATCCTCTTCACCTTGTATAAATCAGGTCAGGAGAGAATGAATTGCTGCCATTGGGGACACCAAAGTCGTCTCCAACGGCAGCAGCAAATCCAGTCCATCGTTTAAGGGTTCAGCTCCGCCATCAGAATTAGATTATTTGTCCCAGGTATGGATTGTCCCTCTGACTATTCCTGGCGAGTGTGTTTTCGTAAAAGACCGGGACTATAGCCTGCCCCTTCGTCAAAATATCATAACTTTTTAACATAACATCTCGAATTTCTATTACTTCTACATGTTCACTCTGTTAGTATTTAGCTAATAGTAAATATAGGAGACGATTATCATGACAATGAAACTTACATTTAGTACAGATAAGAAAGAAAAAATTCGCAGGAGTCCTCACGCTGCGGATGGGCTGAGATTTTCTTGCGCGGGAACGGGTTGTTTGACAAGGGAGAGGTGCGCAAGATGGAATCGTATCTACAGTGGAAAATACCGCAGCAATTGAATATCAAAAGATTTTCTCCGGATTTGGATTTACCTCTTTTCTGCACGATCCACAGTATTAGTTTTGCAGTTTTCAAGTAGCTGCCATGTATTGCCCAGTTTCCACCGAGATGCCCTTTACGTAACCCTTAAATACGTTGGCTGCTGCCTATAAATGGTAGTTTGGCAAGCTGTTGTGTCGACGTATATAAGTATTCCTACGTAGTCATGTGTGTAAAATGCCCTTAATCTTGCGCGGCCAATAGTAACCTTTGGTTTCTGATGCCATGATTAATTAACCTTAAAGCACATAGTATTAAGAATATCAATGAAGAGAGGGCTGTGATTCTTGAAACCTCCACCCACGCCTGGTGAAATATTGAATTGATTACTGCTGTGAATATTTGCTGCAACTGCCGCCGACGCACACTCCCCAATTGGGATAAAGGCCCCTCAAATAAGAATCGGCGTTGGGATTAAAAGAGCCGGGCGGGATATATAAGCTGGAACTGGACGGAGCGGGTATCGTACTGTACGTGTTGGCGGACAGAGTGCTGGCAGGTGATATAGTAGTCGGTGTCTGCTGAATATCCGGTGTGGGTGTGTTATTCGGGCTGGGGCTGTACAACTGGGCCGGATGCACCGACTGTGAAGTGTCGGACGACTGGGTAGTGGATTGGTTGACTGTAGTTTTCGGCGTTAGCGAATTACTGGCCACCAGACTGATAGGGACTAGGAGCGCTATCGCTCCCAGCAGTGAAAGCAAAACTGCAGGCCAGACGCTTCTTCTGCCATACACTTCATTACCAGCGTATTTGACATGTGTGGCGCCGTATACTGTATCGCCATCCGTGGAAACCGCTGCCGGCCAATTAAGATCATTGCGGCAACTCGGGCAATTGATAAAGGTATTGTCGACCCAGGCATGGCAATGCGGGCAATTGTAATAAAAAGGACTGTAACAATAATTACAGGTCTTGACCCCAACAATATTATGGGCGCCGCATCTATAACATGGAAATGTATGCTGCATTTTTCACTCTTAAATATGGAGCTTTTCTATATTACCCCATTGTCATTATAGCCACGTAATCGGCATTATTGCAAAATCAAAAGATCCAAATAACCCAAAATAGGCGATAGTTTTAAACGAGAATCAACTATGAGTTGCCGTTTTTGAAGAATTACGATATTACGGAAAACCGGATTATTTGCCGTATTTGAGCTTGGCAAACAGCATTATGCACATTAGAGCCGAGGAAATGGCATTCCAGATGATCATCGGCATCAGCCCCAGAGAAATGCCATAGGCCAGCCAGCAAAGGCCTCCAGCCAGAAACAGCAGGGTAAAGGACAGGCTTATCTCACGTGCACTCCTCAATTTGAACAGGCGCCAGACCTGGGGCACAATGCCCATTGTTATGAATAAGCCGCCGCCGAATCCCAAAACTTCTTGCCAGATCAAAATTCCATTCTCCTTCCTTTAAAATACAGACAGGTTAATAGCGTGACCTTTGTTTCACAATTTGCACGATGATGAAGATAACCACCAGCAATCCGCAAAACGCAACGGCGGCCAGTACCGGAAAGCCGGGCAGGTTGGACTGGCCCTTTTGTGTTTCAACCGCCTCTACGGTAAAGGCGCCGGTAAGATTGTCTATGGCTACCGTGTAAGTGCCCGGCTGGTCCTTCGCCAGCGTGAAGCTTACAATCTGGGAGCCGCCGCCAGGGAGAGTGACCTCCTTGCGGGCCTCCTCAGCCTTATTTACCTGGAGAACAATTTCGCCGGTAGCCTCTGCGGCACTATTATTAACTATTCGGGCGGATATAATACAAGTTCCTCCTGGAGCGCATGTCTGGGGAGCTACTGTCAGATCGGAAGTTGTGAAAGCCGCTGCGGGGGACAATTTATTAGCGGCCTCTTGCGCTAAAAGGCCATATACGGAAAAATGAGCTATTTTTACCGTGACTGTCTTATTCAGCACATCCACTGTCGACTGCAGCCGGGTCCAATTCTCGGAGGGAGTAAAAGCCGCTATGTAAAGGCCGGACTCCGTCATATCAGGCTGCAGTTCCGAAACATTATATTTGATCGTAAGTGTAAGCGGCGGATTAAAGCTGCTATTGTCCGGCCCAAAGCTATAAGCGGCGATCACACCGGAACCGGCCGGAGGCATAGGAGGAGTAGCGACTTGAAGGGCGGATATTTGCTGTCCGCCCTGGAGGTTGAAGGTAGTATTATCGGCAAAATCCAGCCTTATCCTGCCATCAGAGCTCTCCAGGTCCCGGCCGGCAGCCAGCATCCCGTTATTGAGGTTAAGATCTTCCGCCTTTCCCAAAATAATGCTGCCTATCACCTGGGGCGGAGGTGGCGGATTAACTTTACCCAGGATGGCAACGGTGGAAAAGGATTGTAGCTGTGCAGTAACAGTTTTAGCGATGGTATTGACCGTGGATGAGAGAGGCATCCATGCAGTGCCATTCCACCAGGCTATGTAAAGATTGGATCCGTCAACTTCCGCTGGCAGTCCGGCAGCATTGTATTTCAGGGTTATGGCTGCCGCAGGGCTAACAATAAAATTACCGGGGGAAAACGCGTAGGCTTGTATAAGTTTCACTCCTGGAGGGGGTACCGGCGGCGACGCCTGGGCATTGAGAGTAATCGAGCTTGCCCCGTTGGTGGTCACGGACGTATTGGCTGAAAGGCTGAAGCTGACCCTTCCGTCGGAACTGCCGAGTATTTTAGCAGTGGCCAGAATGCCATTGTTGAGAACCAGCGAATACGCCTGTCCCAGAATACCGACATTTATGGCAGTCCCAGTGTTAGCGATAGCATTAGAGGTATTGGGTACAGGTAAACTGGACACCGAGAAGTCCAATTTGGTTGAAGGTCCTGCTATACAGCTCGCGGCTTTACCCTGGTATTCTCCGCTGACATAGAATTCCACAAAACTGCCCGATGGAGCGCTGACTATAAACGGCTCAGCATAGCCCCATTGCCCATTGGAGTCGGTTGTGGTTGAAGCAACCTGTTCACCGTTGACGATGGCGTAGACCGTATAGCCCGGGCCTGCGGGCACGCCGTTCTTACTGACCGTGCCCAAATATTGATGGCTGATGCAAGACGGGCAATCGGCCAGAGCTTCCTGACCCATTAGTGCGATACTGATGATGACGGCAGCAATTACCGCTGTCAGCTGAAGGATATTGAATTTAAAAGCCGCAGGTCCCAAGCGTTTGAATTTATGACCCATTGCTTTTATTTTAGAGCGTTACGTAAGAACGTACAATTAAAAGCCGGTCAAATGCGCTATTTGATATATTAAAATTGCCATTACGAACGATACTACAAACTGAAAAGCTACGCTGAAAAGCGGCCAGCGCCAGCCGCCTGTCTCCTGTTTGATAGCTGCGACCGTTGCCACGCAGGGGATAAACAGCACCTGAAAAACCAGAAAAGATAGGGCGGCGGCAGGCGTCAGGATTTGCTTGAGCTGTTGGGACAGGTCTGCCCCATTTCCACCCAGTAATATGGCCAGGGTAGCTATGGTGTTTTCCTTGGCGACGAAGCTGGATAAAAGGGCCACCATCATCTGCCAGTTCAGGCCCATCAACCGTCCTGCCGGTTCTATCATTTTTCCGAATTGCGCCAGGATACTATCGTTGATATTGCCGTTGGGTATTGCCGAAAGCAGCCAGACAACCAGCGAGACTGCCAGGATAATAGTGCCGGCGCGTTTTATAAAAGCTAAAATGTTCTGCCAGGTAACTATGCCAATCAGCCTGGCATCGGGCACATGATACAAGGGCAATTCCATGATCAAAGCGCCGCTTTCTCCGCGAATCACAAAGCGATTCAAAATTATCCCTACCAAAACAAGCATCAACAGGCTGAATATGATGATCCCGATAGAAACCAGCACCGCCTGGCTTCCGAAGAAAGCCGCAGCCACGATAGCTATCACCGCCATCCTCCCGGAGCATGGGACCAGAGGCGTCAATAAAATAGTTAACAGACGGGCACGAGGGGAGTCTATTATGCGTGTCCCCAGCACGGCAGGCACGTTGCACCCAAAACCCAGCACCAGCGGCAGACAGGACTTGCCGTGCAGGCCAAGCAAATGCATGAACCTGTCGGTGACGAAAGCAGCCCGCGCTGTGTAGCCGATATCCTCCATGGCTGCCCACGCAGCAAAAAAGAAGAATAGAATGGGAATAAAGGTTAAAACTGTTCCAACGCCGTTTAATAGCCCGTCGGCCAGGAAACTCTGGAGCCAGAAAGGCATAAAAGATAGATTCGCGTGCACGAGGTCCCTGCCTTTCTCAATAAGATTTACTTCTAAAAACTTCTGTATAGGTATTCCCAGGCTGTAGACCAGCCAGAAAATCAAACCTAGAATCCCGATAAGGATGATCAACCCTATTATGGGATGGGTCGCCGCCCGGTCTATTCGCTCGGAAAGTGAAACCCAGCCGATATGGGGCTTTTCCTGGGCAACCGCCACCATTTTTTCCACCCATTCGAAACGCAGGGTAGCAATATCCACGGCCGCAGATTCATTTTCACCAAGGTAGTCATCCAGAATTTGCCAGCGGTCAGTCGGGCAGCGCCTGCGGATCAGTTTGTTGATCTGCTCGTCACCTTCCAGCAGCTTCATGGCGGTCCAATGTTGAGGATAGGGAGCTGTGATCTCAGGTGTCAATAAACCGGCAACATGGTCTATGGTATCTTTTATCTCGCTGCCGTACTCAATATGTTTAACTTCACGTGAGCCGGCGGGACTATCATATTCAATCGCTATTTGCTCTACCAGCTCCTTTAATCCCTGGTTTTTATTAGCGATAACCGGTATGACGGGCACATTAAGCGCAGATTCCAGCGCTTGCGGGTCTATTTTCATACCCTGCTGATGGGCTACGTCGATCATATTCAATGCTATGATCAGCCGCGGCGAGAGCTCAATGAGCTCGGCCACCAGGTACAAATTACGCTCCAAACTTGCCGCGTTGAGCACTGCTACAACCACATCGGGGTTTTCCTTCACCAGGTAGTCCCTGGCTATCTGCTCCTCGGCCGAGTTAGCCGTCAGGCTGTAAGTGCCGGGCAGGTCCACGATATTCATAGTCCGGTCACCCCGCCTCAACACACCTGTTTTCTGCTCGATAGTCTTGCCGGGCCAGTTACCAACATGCTGCGATAAGCCTGTCAACAGGTTGAAAACCGTGCTTTTACCCACATTAGGAGCGCCTGCCAGCGCCACCACGATCGTTTTTTCTTCTGTTTTATCTAGCATACCTTCGCGTTGGGACTGATGATAATTTTTTCGGCCAGGCCACGCCCCAGGGCAACTTCGGTATCATGAACTTTGACCAACACCGGACCGCTGCTGAAATTCTCCATCATCTTCACCATGCTGCCCGGCGTGAAACCCAGCGAAAGGCAACGTCCCAGCGAGCTGCGTTCACTGCCGCATGTTCGGATAATTCCGGAATGCCCGCTTGCCAGCTTGCTCAGAGGGATCCCTTCCGTATTTACTGGCGCCTTTGTTTCGGCGGCCGGCCCCGCCAGCAGCACGCTGGCCATTTCACTATTGATCGGAATATTTTTCCCACCCGCCTCTAAATCAATGGTGCCGTCCCTATTTTTTTTAATAATCGTTACAGGAATACCGGGCCTCAAACCCAATTTTTCGATTTTCCGCAGCAAGGCCGGGTCTTCCCTGTCAATAGCCGAAATGCAAAGTGGCTGCGAGGTCTGGCACTTCGAAAGGGGCGACATACCCTTTTCCTTGATATTTCCGCTTTTATCGGGAATGGCGTGACCATGAGGACATGTATCAACGTTCCCCAGCACCTGCGACAAGCCCTCTTCAATTTCGGGCGAAGTTACGTGCTCCAATTTGCATGCTTCCTCGTGCACTTTATCCCATTTCATACCCAGCACATCAGTCAGAAACCGCTCCCATAAACGGTGCCGCCGGATTACCGCTACAGCCTGCTCCCTTCCATGTTCTGTGAGGACCGCCCCTTTACTGGCCTTATAGTCAATCAAACCTTTGCTTTCCAGGCTGCGCAGCATATCGGTGACCGCCGGCGGCGACACCTTCAAATCCTCGGCAAGGGTCGATGTAGCAACCGGCTTCTCTGTTCTCTGCCTCTTATATATGGCTTCCAGGTATTCCTGCGTTCTTTCGCTTTCCATCGGTCCCTCCTGTAATTAAGCTCGCTTAATTAAGTCAGCTTAATTGTGGCACAGTTGCCATTATAATACAAGTTTGTACCGGAGATAAATCCGTTGGAAAATATTTGTGCAACCAAACAAAGATATTTCAGTTATAGGTAATGAAGCGGATGCTCTTGACTCTCAGACTTTGACATGGTCGGATGAATTTTCTTACACTACAGTGAACAAAAAGGGGAAAACATGAAGAAATTACATGCACTTCTTTTGCCTGCAGCCGTGGCTTTTATGTTACTATCTTTTTCCTGCTCAGCTTCGTCGCAGCCAGCCGCGACTCCTCCCACGGACAATGAAACGGCCTCGCAGCCGATAGCCGAACCGCCTATTATTAAAGGGATAGCGGGAAGCGTGGAATGGGCGCCCTCATCCAAGGGTACCCTGACCTGCATAGCTATGGATCCCGCGGGCACCAAGATGACTTATAGGTGGTCATCCGATAACGGGACTCTGGAAGGCGAGGGCCAACAGGTTACCTGGACGGCGCCGGGTGTGCCCGGAAATTATACCGTAACTGTTACGGTAACGAACGAAGCGGGAGCCCAGGCGACACAAAGCAGGGCTATCAGCGTTGTACTGAATCCCCTGCGTAACGAGCCTGAAGATAACACCATTTATTTAAAGTTCTTATTGCCCTCCCCAGGCCCGGTGACGGTCTCCAAGCGGGTGCTGGCTGGAACTACTTCAGATATTCAATGTACCTTCCCCAACGCAGACCCGAACCAGATTACAATAATATGGTCTGCGCCGGTGGGCAAACTTTTTGGTAACGGCATTTCAGACGGGACAGCCAGCCGGGTAGGCTGGTTACCACCGGGAGTCCCGGGGCAATATACTGTAAACGTTCAGGTAAGCGATAAGATGGGCCACACGGCAACAGGGTCGGTTAATTTTGATGTCTATCTCATGGATCCATATGGCAATCCTGTTGAAGGACATTAAGGCAGGGCCTTCACTAAGGGAGTAGTAAACAAATGCGGAAACGAACGGCAATATGTAGTTTAATTTTTGTTTTGGTTATATCTATCTTGGCCTCGTCCTGTTCGTTTTTCCAGCCCAAAATAACCTATGATCCCAATAAGACCTACGCCGCGTTTTTGGTCCTTGACAGCCCTGCCGGAAAGACTTCTCTAGAGAGCATGAAACAGCACACTCTGGCAGAAAGCATGGAAATCGGTCCAATAGAGTATTACAGCGCCGGCACAACGGACTTTGTACCGATCTTGACCAGGCTTACAGCCAGCAAACAGGTAAAATTGGTATGGATAATCAGCCTGGTGCTGGATGTCCCGCAAATTAAAACAGCCATGTCAAAAATAACATACCAGGGTAGTTATAGATACGCCCCCATTATGAATGAGAGCCCTGTAAAAATTCAACAATAGCAATTCATGGTCCTGTTATTAGTATAATGCCGTGCGGCTTGAGCAATATAGCAGACACCACAAATTAATATTTACACATGTTTTAATTGATAATTAAGCGATGCTGTTTTTACAGGCCACCTTCTAGATCGAAGACCACGCCAACTAACAGGTTAAAACCAGTATCAAGCAGCTAGAGGTCCTCGAGCAGGGTAGTGAATGTATCATGATGCTCCTCTTCCTGCTCCAGTATCTCTCTGAATAGCTGGGCTGTCGTCTCATCACCCTCTTTAAGAGCCAGTTTGATTATATCCTTGTACATTTTGATCGCAGTGACCTCTGCCGCCACATCGTTTGTAATCATCTCTTTAAGCGTTGCGCCGACAAAAATAGGGTCGGGTTTGGTGGTCGGAGTTTCGCCGAGGTAAAACAGCCGCTCTGCGATAGACTCGGCATGCTTCATCTCCGAAATAGCAATTGATTTCAACGCGTCGTGAACGGCAAAACCCTTTACCCCGGCCCACTGCACATGCTGCCACATGTACTGAATTGATACCTGTATTTCTCTTGCGATGGCATGGTTCAGCAATGTTAATAATGCTCTGGATGACCTGGTGACCGATCCCTGCTTTTTAGCCATAGTTGTCTACCTCCTTACTCTATTATACTCATTCAAGGGTAAATCTGGTTGCCTTCATCATCTTCGATAATTATGGCATCGACCGGGCAACTTTCGGCCGCATCCATTAACGTCTGGCTGTCGACGCTGTCGATCTCCAACACCACAGCCTTATTATTTTTGTCCAATTTGAAGACGGTTGGAGCCACAGCTACACAATTTCCCACACCCGTACACAACGACCTGTCAATCTTAACTTTCAATCTTGTCCACCCCCTTAAAATTCTATAAATTGAACCGGTATAATGCAATTTCGTTCTTGCAGCCGGACATTGAACTAATTATTAATATGGTTTATTATCAAGACAATAGGTACTAAGGAGGTATATGTATGGCTGTAAAAAAATCGGTTGCGACCAAGAAAGTTGCTGCTAGAAAAGTTGCTACCAGAAAAGTTGCTACCAGAAAAGTTACGCCCGTGAAAAAAGCGGTAGCTGCCAAAAAGCGTGGAGTTGCCGGCAAGACCTCCAGGGGTGATTCGTATGCATGCGGAGTCTGCGGCCTGCTGGTGACTGTGGATGAAACCTGTGGCTGCGCAGACGTGTGCGATATCATCTGCTGCGACAAACCCATGAAGGTAAAGAAGGCCAAGGTCGCGGCCAAAAAGAAATAGCCGAGCCCGATAACCCTGGTCAGGAAAAGCCTAGAAAAATTTGATACAATTGCCCTGATGCGCGGCAAAGCCGCGGCTGTTTATTGTGTCGATTTTTGCGCCATCAATCAGTATCTGAATGTTTGATTCCTGCATGGACTGATATTTATATAATAATGTATGCCGTTGATTACCTGTAACCCGATGCATTCGATCAGGTATCCTCTATAGTTATTTCTGCTATCTTCATCTTGACATCAATACGTATTATCAATGAAGCACAATTATATTACATGGTCAATTTGTTTTCCTTAGAAAATTAAACCTTTTTTGTTATTTTCCGTTATAACTGGTAAATTAACTTTCTGCTTTGCGCCAGTTTCTTTGGGATACTTTATATGAAAAATTTTATTGCCTACCTCTTTATCGCGCTGGCCGCAACAGTTGCCGCACTATTCTGCATAGAGCTTTCTTTCAAAACGTTCGAGGTGTTTGATATCTCGATGGAACCAACCTATCAGGCGGGTGATTTCATCCTTGTTAATAGGCTCGCCTATATTTGGGATACGCCGAAACGGGGAGACGTAATAGCCCTGTATTCTCCGGAAAACACTGAGCGACTCTCACTAAATCCTTTTGAAACCCAAGACTCGTCGCAATACATTAAACGCATTATTGCTGTGCAGGGCGATACCGTTGATATTGAAAATCAAAAGGTATACGTTAATGGCAATCTAATTGACGAACCCTACATCATGGAACCTTGTGATTATGACTGCAATACCCAGAAGATCCCCGCAGGCAGCTACTTTGTACTGGGTGACAATAGGAACCACAGCGACGACTCACACAGGGGCTGGCTCACCTCCCGGTCGGACATCATCGGCAAAGTGTGCCTTACTTACTGGCACTCGGATTATCCTGATATTCATGTTGTTCTGATCCCCATTTTTTTCGTGGTTGTTGGAGCATTATCCAAAGATACCTTAATCGGCTTGGTGAAGCGAATAGTCGATAAATCACATTCTTAGCAAGAGTCTTGCGCCTCCAGAATCACATCTTAAGAATCGCACACCTAACTCCATTATTTCGTCTTTCTGTCTGGTCCCTATTGCAGATCGGAACCTGAAGAATTTTCATTCTATCGATAGCATAAATTGCAGCTTTATCGCTATAATTCAAAAAAGAACCAAAACGAATCGAATTCAAAACGAATCAGCTACAACCCATTTCAAAACGAATCAAAACGAATCAAAATCAGCTACAACCCATTTCAAAACGAATCAAAAACGAATCAAAATCAGCTACAACCCATTTCAAAACGAATCAAAACGAATCGGTTTCAAAACGAATCAAAAACGAACCTATTTCAAAATAAATCAAATGCGTCGGGTCCTCATTATGAAGAAGAGGACAGCCACGGCGAGAATGCTACCGATTGCCATAAGTACCCATACCCAGGCGGGAATAGGGGCCTTCGTGGGGGGTGGAGGGATAACCGGGACTTTCTCGGTGGTAAAGCTGAAGGTGGCCGACCAATCACTGGGGATATTCTGGCCGTTGACCTCGAGGGCCTTTACACGCCAGAAGTAGACGGCATTGTAGTCCAGGGCATTCGGATACTGGTAAGCGGTAGTGGTGGTGTTGGCGGTGGTAACCATCTGCTGGAACTCGGAATCCTTGGCGAGGTCGAACTCGTACTTGGTGGCGTCCTGCCAGGGGCTCCAGGAGAACTGGCTCGGTTTGGTCGGTATGCCGATGCCGCCGTTGGCCGGGCTGAGCAGCTGCACTCCATAGTAGGGGGTATTGACGATGAAGCCTGCTTTGATGGTGAAGCTGTTAACTGCGGACCACGGACTGTCGGCAATCTGGCTGGTAGCGGATTTAGCCGAGCGGATCCTCCAGTAGTAGATAGCGCCTGCTTCAGGCAGGGCTCCGGGAGGAATCCAGGCAGCAGGGCTGGTGTTGTTGGTGGAGTCCATCTTCAGAAGGATGGAGCCGGTAACGCCTGCGATCACGCCTGCGCCTGAGGTGTTACCGTAGTTGACCGCCGGGTTGATTCTCAGGGTGAAGTCCTTATCTTTGGCTATCTGGAGTTGATACCAGACGGTCAGACAGAGCTGTTCCCAAGCCAGGTCGATCTGCGAGTTGCGGCCGGTTACGGGGTCAGCGCCGACCAGGAACTGGTCAGCCGGGCTCTTGAGTGCGGGGCCTTTCTTGGCCAGGCAGTCGGTGTATGCCCAGAGCATGCCCTGGTTCATGGACGGGGTGTAACCGGGGTGGTCGTTCCATGCGCTGGAAGGCGTATCCAGGAGATGGCCGTTCCAACGGCCGCCGGACTCGTCATCGATAGCATAGAGGGTGGTGTTGGTATCGAGGGTGCAGCAGCCGCAGGCCTTGAGTGAGCTCGGCTCAAGTGTGAAGAATACGTTGCTCTGATTTAGCGGTGCGAACACATCGAGACAGGACCACTGTATGCCCGGCTTGGGAATGCCGTTGCGCGGCACGAGTGTGCGGCAGACTGCGCTGTCGTGAGTATTGAGGACACTCGTCACATCGCGGGCACTATTGCTGCTGTTGACGACGCTGTCATGGGCGCTGTACAGTGCCGCTTGGGGGGTGCCTGTCCAGGCCTGTACCAGGCCGTACTGACCTACCGGGTGTGGAGGGTCGTTGGCAGGTTCAGAACCAGTGCCGTTGTTGCCCCACCAGAGGTCAGGTGTATCAGAGAAGACATAGCCGTTGCCGTTGGCGAGGCTCATCATGTCTCCGTCAACCCACCTGGTGTTGGCCGGGATGCTGTTGCGGTAGACGGTGCCGGGCGCAGTGCCGCCGCTGTCTTTAGTTTCGGCAATACCGCCGTTGGCGGCGATGTCGCTGTTCGGGCTATCGTCGCCCATGTAGATGAAGCTGTTGTTGGCGAAGTCCGTGTCAAAGATGACGTGTTCGTTGCCGTGCCCGGCAATGGGGTCGGCGATGACCGACAGGGTGACGCCCTGATCCAGGGAGTAGGCCATGGGATAAGGCGCATCGACGCCTGCGCCGACCAGGACCTTGCCGTCAGGCATGGCAGCGATGGTGTGACCGTAAAGAAGCTGTGTATCGTAGTTGGGCAGGTTGGTGGACCATGAGGTGCCGGTGTAAGGCATCCTCTGTACAACGCCGGTCGGGCTTAATACGTACATAGTAGTGCTTGATTCAAAGGTGAAATCCTGTACGGTATACCTGGGGGTGATAGTGGACCAGAAGTCGCCGAAGTCGGGCGACCAGGCCATCACGCCGCCGCTATTCAGGTTGGCTGTGGTGACGCCGTTGGTGGTGGTGCTGGTGGCGTGAGCGTTCTGCGCTGCCCAGGCTACGATCTCCCCGTCCGGCTTATCAGTGCAGGATTCTACCACACGCAGGATGGGAAGCTCACTCTGCGGGACAGAGCAGTTGCCTGAAGTCGTGCGGCAGTATACGCGCTCCCAGTAAGTGCCCAGCGGCGGGATCACGGGTAGAGGCGCTGCGACGTTGGGATTAAGGGTCGAGCGCCATACTGAATCAAATTCGTTGCAGCCGATGGTTGTATTCTCATTGGCCGAGGCCAGGTAGATGGTGGTGCAGTCAGGGGCCACGGCCACGTCGTTGAACCAGTCGATGGTGGTGTCGATAAGCGCAAGCTGGTTCCAGGTCTCGCCGTTGTTGCGGCTGATGGCGAAGGCCGATTCATCGTTGTTTACAGCGTCAAAACCGCGTGCACCAGACACGGCAGGATTAAAAAATGCGCCATTTCCTCCCTGCATCTGAAACCAGAGGCCCTTACCCCCAGATGTGGACGTAGCAATAGCGCCGACACCTTCAATCCCACCATGTGCGAAGCCGGGTTGCCCGGCGTACACCGTATCCGGCAATGAACCGGTGGCCACCAGGCCCAGCGAGCCGTCGTCATTCCAGTGGACAATAGCCGCGCCGACTCCGTCCTTTGAGCCGGTGTTGCATGTGCCCTGGTTGCCGGCGCCGGTGGTTGGCTTGAGGGCAGGGTACCAGCAGGGGATGGGGCAGGTGGTGGGGGAGTCCGTGAACCAGGTGGGCACGGTAGCGGTACAGGCCTGGCCCATGCGCTCACCGGCCAGCAGCTTGCCCGAGGCATATGTGCCGTAATAGGCGATGCTATATATGGATTTATCGGGCGTAGTACTCGTATCCATCAAAACATAGGTTGTCGAATCGTCGATCCTGTAAATTCCATCCTGCGAAGTGGGGCTCTTGCTGCCGAATGCGTCAAGGCTGATATAAGCCCTGCGCAACGAGGAGGACTGGCCGGAGAAATCAGAGGGAAGTTCCAAATCTGTCCTATTGAGCTGCGACCAGTCCGGCGAGCTGCCGGGTGCGGAAGCAGGATTCCTAACCTCCACGCCGGAGGAGCCAAAAACATAGCTCAAAGTAGTGCTCTGGTTGAGGTCACGGAGAGCCACATTATAATAGGTAGCGTTGGCATCGGCATAGACCATGGCTACCGAAGAATCGCCATTGTAGGTGGGAGAAAACTTTATGGCCTCGTAATCGATGCCGGAAGTGGTGGCCGTGCCGAAGTTATGGGCTGCCGTACCGTTGGCGTTGAGCTGGACAGTAACACTACTGTATGACCGAGTAGATATGGTGGCCCAGCGCCCACCATTGGCGCCGTTGACGGTACCAAAAGCAATATCGCGATATCCGCCATAACTGCTGGAGACATCCACACAGCGGATGGTTTCAGCGGTATCCAGGCCCGTGCCATTAAAGACGACACTCCAGGGCGCATAGCCGGTCACCCAACCTGTTTCCCAGACCATTTTGGGGTTTATCCCGGCTCCGGAGGTCGCGGAGGTCAGTACTATAACCTTGGGATTATCCGGGGCAATCGCAACCTGGTAAAAATTGGGGGCTGTTAAAGGATTGGGAAATTGAGTGTGATACAGAGAGTCAGAGAAAGTTATCCCACCATTAAATGACATAAGCACAATGTTTTTGTAAGCCCCGGCCGGGGAAGCTATCTGACCGGTAATCTCCGGAACCCACATCCTGACGATGGCGGCAACAGTTTTGCCATCGTTGCCGGCAGCCATGTCGATGATCTCGCTGCCCTGGCCGGTGTTGGCGCCCAGGCCGTGCAGGTTATCGATATCCCACTTATTCTCCATGTACCCGGGCGTAATGACCGTATCCCATCTCATGATGCCAGGATCGGCGGATACGGAGGCAGGTGAAACTATATTAGCAGGGATGATAAATGCGGCAGCGGCCAGCATACCGGCGATCACTCTTATAATAGCAGGGAACTTAATCCGCATGTCGCCTCCTGTATGTAGAAAAATATGGGGTAAGTATCGTCATCCGAATGTAAACGCGGCAAGCCGTCATATCGGCAGACCTCCACCAGATTTCCTTCCGTTATTTGTCGATACGACCATCAGATTACTTTATACTCTCATAATTGTATCATACATGTCAAATCGGTTTACATATGACTTCGAACCTGCCGCAGTATAATATCCAAATATTTACCTTTAGCGCAAAAAACACGTATTATCTTAGGGAAATGACGAGAATAATTTACCTGGCGCTGTGCGTCCTTCTGATACCGGCGGTTACCGCCTGTAGCGCGCAGCAGCCGTTGAAGTATGAGACGGACCCCGCCCTGCACGCTCTTCTGGATAAGCCCGCGGCCTATCCCGAGGTAAATTTCGCGGTCATGACCGACCTGCATACCTACGATCCCGGCCTGGGCACGGAGGGCAAGGCCTTTGAGAATTACGTCGCGGGGGACTATAAGCTGACCAAAGAGAGCGCCGAGATATTGCAGACGGCGATCGGGCAAATCAATAGTGAAAATGTCAGCTTCGTACTGGTACCCGGCGATCTGACCGATCACGGCGACCGCGCCACGCACGAGCTCGTTGCGCAGTATCTGAATCAGTTGCAGGCAACCGGTAAAAAAGTTTACGTCATACCCGGCAACCATGATATCGACAACCCCAATGCCGTCAGTTATGCGGGCAATGTTATATCGCGCGTGCCTGATGTCACGGCTAACGAATTTGAGCAGATTTACGCTGACTTCGGGTATAAAGATGCCCTTTACCGGGACCCTGCCTCGCTAAGCTACGTGGCCGAGCCTCAGGAAGGGCTCTGGCTGCTGGCCCTGGACTCGGCCCGCTACAAGGGCAAGGTAGGGGAAACGGAAACGGTCACGGGAGGCAGGTTCAGCCCGCAGACGCTGGAGTGGATAGAGATCATGCTGATCAAGGCAGCGCAGGCCGGCAAAGCTGTGATCGCCATGGAGCATCATCCGGTGACCGAGCATTTCGACGGCATGGCTAGATACTTCCCGGAATACGTAATAGAGAATTACCAGGCGGTTTCAAGATTATTGGCCGCATATAATGTGCGCCTGGTATTCACGGGGCACTTCCATTCGCAGGACATCACGGAGAGGACCTGGCCGGACATCAATAAATTCCTCTTCGACGTGGAAACCGGCTCGCTGGTCACCTATCCCTGCCCCTACCGGGTGATAAATATCGACGGGTCACAGAAGGCCGCCATACGCAGTGTGCGAATACAATCCATAGCATCCCATCCGCAGGATTTCCAGGGATATGCCGAAGCGCAACTTAAGAATGGCGTAACGGCGACAGCAGCGAGTATGATTGCCTCATACGGCGTGAGTGGACCGGAAGCGCAGAAGTTGGCTGAACAGGTGGCGCAGGCAGTCGTCGCCCACATGGCGGGTGACGAAAAACTGCCTGCGGGACAGCCGGCCATACAGGAAAACGGGCTGAGTCCGCTGGCATGGATAGGCGTGGAGCTCAGGAAGGACCTGGTTGAAAGCCTCTGGAAAGACCTGCCGCCGCCGGACAATAATGTCACGCTGGACCTCAACACGGGCGGCTGGCAATAGACTATTAGTATATGAGAGAATAATGCAAAACCGGAGGGGCTGGAATGAACCAACAGACTGTACTCATCACGGGCGGGGCCGGGTTCCTCGGTTCCCATCTCTGCGATTTCTTACTTAAACATGGCTATACGGTCATTTGCGTCGATAACCTGATCACTGGCCGGCTGGCCAATATTGAACATCTCTCATCGAATCGCCTTTTCAAATTCATAGAGCAGGATGTTTGCGAGGGCCTCAAAATCCGGGGGCGGGTAGATTTCGTACTTCATTTTGCCAGCCTTGCCAGCCCGGTCGACTATGCCAGGCTGCCCATTGAGACCTTAAAAGTTGGCTCTCTGGGTACCTTGAATGCGCTAGAACTGGCACACCGGAAAAGGGCGGTTTTCATGATGGCATCGACATCCGAAGTCTACGGCGACCCGCTGCAGAACCCGCAGAAAGAGGAATACTGGGGCAACGTAAACCCTGTCGGGCCGCGCTCCATGTATGATGAATCCAAGCGTTTTGCCGAGGCCCTGACCATGGCTTACCACCGCAAACTGGGCGTAAACACACGCATCGTCAGGATATTCAATACCTACGGCCCACGCATGAAGAGCGACGACGGCAGGATCGTTCCCAATTTGATTACCCAGGCGTTAACCGGCCGGCCTATGACCATTTATGGTGATGGAAAACAAACGCGCAGCTTTTGTTATGTATCAGACCTCATAAGCGGTATATATAAATTAATGGAAGCAAATTACCATGAGCCAGTTAACTTGGGAAACCCCATAGAAAAGAATATGCTGGAACTGGCAAATGTGATCAAGGAGATTACCGGCGTCGATAGTAAGTTGGTGTTTAAACCGCTACCCGGGGATGATCCCAAACAGCGGAGACCTGATATCACCAGGGCGAAATCCATATTAGGATGGAGCCCGAAGATCAGTTTGCAGCAGGGTTTGACAGAGACTATCCGTTGGTTCAGCGATGAGTTAAATACTGACTAACCTCCACCCGCCATCTTCAAATTTCCAGTTTCCGTTACACTATAGCTCACTGCCTGTTGGTGAAAGTCTGTAGCGCTGCCGCTGTTCCCCAGCTAGTGATATTGCCCGCCGTCATTCCGTGATGCAGTAGATTGGATATTGAGACAAGCATCAGACGGGCGAGGCAGTTGATTATTTGGGCCTTGCTGCAGTTGCAAATAACCACGCGGCTGACCAGGCTGAGCTGCTACCCAAACTGTTTGTAGCATTGGCCCTCCAGTAGTACAGGGTGTTCCAGCTAAGTCCGCTGGCAACAGCATACTGGGTAGAGCTGAGGCCGCTTTGATTCACTACAGTAGTAGCAAAAGTAGCGCTGGTTGATAATTGCACTCCATAGCTATTAGCACCGGTAGAAGCATTCCAGGCCAGCGTGGGAGTGAGGCTTTGGCCAGTAGCTCCGTTGGCAGGTGATACCAGGACTGGCACTGGTGGCGGAGGTGGCAAGGTAGTGGCATAGGCCTCGTTGGAATAGTCGGAATTGCCGTTGGCATTATAGGCTCTTACCCGGTAGTAATATAGAGTACTGGCACTGAGCGTGGTGCTATTATAACTGGTGACATTGGCGCCTACCGTGGCTATCTGGGCATAGGTACCACCGCTTCCCGTCTTCCTCTCTACCGCAAAGCCTGTCTCATTATTAGAGTTATCCTGCCAGGATAGATTAATCTGGCTCGAGGAAACGACAGTGGCGGTTAGATTAGAGGGTGCCGCAGGGGGCGGCCCTGCC